>OBBO01000101.1_pt1 | contig 3592 bp, 4 predicted proteins | sample 1502731 | NCBI WGS metagenome assembly OBBO01 (sample SAMN05301485, study PRJEB22388) | human gut metagenome | isolation source: Infant 2 DOL 5 gut | host: Homo sapiens | place: USA: Pittsburgh, Magee-Womens Hospital of UPMC | collected 2013/2014 | reverse complement strand
ATGCGCTCCGGATGAATATGATGATCTCATATCAGGAACTTGTTCGCACCTTCCCTAGGTAAATAATAATGAAGAAAATTATATTTTTTGTTTCAATAATGATGTCTGCATTTTCTTTTGCAGGGCAAAATGTCAAATGCGAACTTAAATACTTTGGGGATAGCGATAAATTCAAGGTAACTGAGTTTTCTTTTATGGGGATTCCATCTGATTCATAACTTTATACCCGTGCAGACTGTGGAGATATCCAGATAAACGTGTTCCCATCTATTCAGTCTGTCGCTTCCTACTCATTTGAAAACAACATTGATTTTGAAAGGAAAATCAATGCTGAATACAACAGGAAAGACATAGCTAAACTTGAAATGGAAAATGTTACTCAAGGTGGGAGAATAAATTACTCAATCACCGATACTGGTTTGGCAGAGTTCTACCCAGAAGGCAAAAAAACAAGTTACCTATACTTTTTAGCAAAGCAAAAAAAAGGTAAAGAACAAGTAGGTTATTCAGGATTTGTTACTTCTAACGGTGATAAGTCATGCTCAATTATTGCGACATATCCAGGAAAAGAAATATCTTCTCAGGGAAGTAAATCGCTAAGCTACTTTATGAACCATATCTCAATGTAGCGTGACATGTCACAACGCTACCCATTAAAAAGCCCGCTATGCGGGCTATTAAAAATACTTATCTAAACCAGCGTCTTTCAATATGTTATTTGCTGTGTGTTTCGATTTCACAGTAAACGGAACAGAAAAATTCCTTGATGACAATGGACTATACCATATCTCATGACTGCCTTTTCCTTGCCTTACAAAATAACAATTTGCAGACTTAAGGATATCAACGAGCCTGGGGTATAGTCCTGTACCCATACACTACAGTGCCATTCTGTCAGTGAAGTTCTGTTCCTGAATGAAGGATAAATGCAGCCGTTTGAGGTTGCCTTTGTATCCGTTCATTTCATATAGCTCAGGAGCTATCTCCCACACTCTTTCGGTAAGATCTTCGTAAGAGTCAGCTTCAGTGGAGAGCCCAAGATCTTCACAGTATGCCACCCATACATTCTCTTCTGTATCGTGACACACGTTTACTTTGAAAAGGCTCGAGAATTTCAACACATCATCAGTTCTCATAGTCGCCTCCTGTTTTACCTTATTGGTAATACTAAGCCACCCATGCAATCCGTCAAGAATTATTTTAAAAGCGCTTCCCTGCGCCAGCAGCCTCAGTAACCCTTGGCCTTAGCCACCACGTACTGTGCGTGCGTCTCTATGTCGCGCAGTACGGCGCCGATACCAACAATGTAGCTGAGCATGGCCGTGACCTCTGCGGCGGCGCCGGATACATCATGCCCGTCAGCATCGAGTTCCCGGAGCAGCTTCATTACCATTGAGCTTTTGGCCAGTTCACGCAGGCCATCAGGTGAATGGATATGATCCTGATAGCGTCGGTTAAGAGGGAAGGTGTAATGCTTCTGCTCGACCTGCAATGCATCCATGATCGCCGGCAACATGCTGCTGGTCATCTCCTGCGCCAGCATGCGGGCTTTATCAGTCTGGGAGAGTTCTTCCCGAACGTAGCGGCCAGTCTTGCGGATCTGCGGCAGCACCTCGCTGGTTACCCATTTGCGGAAGCGGTAGGGTATAGACCCTTTTTTGGTAGCATCACGGCAGCGTAATATCATAGTGTAAAGGCCTGGTTCAGATATCACACTCAGGCTTTGAGGCCCAATTCCAGGCTGACTGTCGGTTAAACCGACGGTATCTTTTTCATCATCATCAAGCTTGAGAAGAGCATCGCGGTTGTTAGAAATTCCCAATGCATTACACACATCAATAGCAACAAACCATGGCTCACCGTTAATGGTAAATGTGCGAATTTTAACCGTAGAGTCGAAAGAGAAAATAGACAGTGCATTTTGTGCAGTCATAGTGATCACCTTTGTAGTTAGGTTAATCACCACCGGAGGTTCCAATCTCTGAGGTGGTGAGACGTACAGGGTTGGAACTACCGGCTACAAAGGACCCGGCGCACCTTTCGGTGCCCCTGCACGCCCCACCATAATTCGAATGTGGCCGTGCTGAACGCATAAAAAAACCGCTTACGCGGTAAAGCGCCTCTGTAGTCATCCGGGGTTCCAATCCCGGCACCGGATTTTGCCGATGCCCGATCACTATGGCACAATGGGAATGGGTTGTAAATTTACCATTTTGGTAATAATAAACCCATCGTTATTTTGATTTCAATCACTATCTGAGTTGCTGCCGCAACTGCATCGCGCAGAAATCCAGATGCGTTTGCAGCTCCCGCATCGACAACTGCGAGCTTGTCACATAGTTAACCAGTGCCACCAGTTCCGCCGCCGCACCGCTGACATCGTGGCCGTCTCGCTCCATCTCCCTGAGCAACTCCATCAGCTGTGATTTTACAACCAGGGATCTGACCCCTTCCGGGGTGTGAATACGATCCGCAAAACCTTCGTCGACAGGATACTGGTACCGCTCTGGCATTAGGAATACTCCCATAAATACTGTATATATATACATATATCAAAACGTAACAAAGTTTTCCAGAGCTCTTTTGTTTACCTTAATGGTAATGTTTTTGCTCGTTTCGATCTGTTTTATTCATATATGGTTTGATGGGTAATAGAATGATCTCCAGTGTGGCGCGCCGGGCGCTGCGACATCCGGAGATTTCATATGACGGTCTCAACCGAAGTCGACCATAACGACTACACAGGGAACGGCGTTACCACATCTTTCCCGTACACGTTCCGCATCTTCAAGAAGTCAGATCTCACCGTCCAGGTCGCTGACCTTAACGAAAATATTACGGTGCTGACTCTGGATACCGATTACTCCGTTACCGGGGCGGGTACCTATTCTGGCGGGAATGTTGTGCTGATGTCCCCGCTGGCCAACGGATGGCAAATCTCTATCTCGCGTGATCTGCCAGTTACCCAGGAGACTGACCTACGCAACCAGGGGAAGTTCTTCGCAGAGGTCCATGAGGATGCTTTCGACAAGCTGACCATGCTTATCCAGCAGTGCTTTAGCTTTCTCCGCCTGGCCCTGCGTAAGCCATCATTCATCGCGAACTATTAAGACGCACTAAACAACCGCATTCGTAACCTGCGTGACCCGTCACAGGCGCAGGATGCTGCCACGAAGAATTATGTTGATGAGGAGATCGTTGACAACACCAATGCCTGGAAAGCTGGTGATGCTGTTCTTGACCAAAAAATAGATGCTAATTTTAAAAAGTCGCTACGGATACCAGAGTCCTACATTGGTGCATTGCCATCGGTTGAAATGCGTAAAAACAAAATTATAGCTATGGATAATAATGGCAATCCTTTGATGGTATTGCCTGAAAGTGGAAGCGCAGCAGATGTAATGATCGAATATGCTAAACCCTCTGGAAGCGGGAACATTGGAGTTCTAACCGGAGGTACTGTTGAGGATGCAATAAAATACGTCACTCCGGAAATGATGAGGGTTAATGGTGAGCGATATATTCACGGCGTAACATCTGACGCAACTAAATTTTTACAGGCAGCGATAGATTACGGCAAAGCGAATAGCTT
>OBBO01000088.1_pt1 | contig 5949 bp, 3 predicted proteins | sample 1502731 | NCBI WGS metagenome assembly OBBO01 (sample SAMN05301485, study PRJEB22388) | human gut metagenome | isolation source: Infant 2 DOL 5 gut | host: Homo sapiens | place: USA: Pittsburgh, Magee-Womens Hospital of UPMC | collected 2013/2014 | reverse complement strand
GAGCATCTGATTTGTAATCAGAGGGTCGCGTGTTCAAGTCATGTAGCCGGCATTACAATTTTATAGGATAAATAGTGTCTTTAGTGCGAACGTAGTTCAGTGGTAGAACATCACCTTGCCAAGGTGAGGGTCGCGGGTTCGAACCCCGTCGTTCGCTTGTTAGAGGCCGGGGTGGCGGAACTGGCAGACGCACAGGACTTAAAATCCTGCGATGGTAAACATCGTACCGGTTCGATTCCGGTCCTCGGCATATAATATTTAGCACCCTTAGCTCAACTGGATAGAGTACCTGACTACGAATCAGGCGGTTAGAGGTTCGACTCCTCTAGGGTGCATATTTTTCGGGAAGTAGCTCAGCTTGGTAGAGTACTTGGTTTGGGACCAAGGTGTCGCAGGTTCGAATCCTGTCTTCCCGATGGATATATTTTTATGGCGGTGTAGCTCAGCTGGCTAGAGCGTCCGGTTCATACCCGGGAGGTCGGGGGTTCGATCCCCTCCGCCGCTATTTATTTTATTGAGACTTTGGACCTTTAGCTCAACTGGTTAGAGCACTCGGCTCATAACCGAGCGGTCGTAGGTTCGAGTCCTACAAGGTCCATATTTTTTGTTATATGGAGGATTACCCAAGTCCGGCTGAAGGGAACGGTCTTGAAAACCGTCAGGCGGGTAAAAGCGTGCGTGGGTTCGAATCCCACATCCTCCTTTAAAGATATCGCGGGATGGAGCAGCTAGGTAGCTCGTCGGGCTCATAACCCGAAGGTCGTAGGTTCAAATCCTGCTCCCGCAATAGGCTCGGTAGCTCAGTTGGTAGAGCAATGGATTGAAGCTCCATGTGTCGGCGGTTCGATTCCGTCTCGCGCCATTTATTATATAAGTTTTTAGCGGGTGTAGTTTAGTGGTAAAACTACAGCCTTCCAAGCTGTTGTCGCGAGTTCGATTCTCGTCACCCGCTTTACTTTATAAGAAAGTAAAAACCAAGCATTTGCTTGGGCGCGTAGCTCAGGTGGTTAGAGCGCACGCCTGATAAGCGTGAGGTCGGTGGTTCGAGTCCACTCGTGCCCATTAATATTAATTTGGAGAATTACTCAAGAGGCTGAAGAGGACGGTTTGCTAAATCGTTAGGTCGGGTAACTGGCGCAAGGGTTCGAATCCCTTATTCTCCGTAAATATTATAATTTTAAGAGTAATTATACTCTTTTTTTATTTCTCTTTTAGTTTCACTATGGAGTAATTATATTGATAGAGTGAATAGAAGAAGGTTATCGTTTTCTAGATTTGATTATGGTTCATTTAGAAATAGTTGATTTCAAATATAAATGTAACAATGACGTAATATAATTTCGTGAATTTTTTGGTAAAATATTTAATGTCTTATCGTAAAGGAGTAGTTTAATAAAAATGAAAAAAAGAATATTATCAGCAGTCCTTGTGAGTGGAGTAACTCTTGGAACTGCTGCCGTAACAGTAAACGCTGATGACTTTGACTCGAAAATTGCTGCTACTGATTCAGTAATCAATACTTTATCAGGGCAACAAGCAGCAGCACAAAACCAGGTGACTGCTATTAAAGGACAAGTTGGTGCTTTAGAGTCTCAACAATCAGAATTAGAAGCGCAAAATGCTCAACTTGAGGCAGTATCTCAGCAGTTAGGTCAAGAGATTCAAACTCTTTCTAATAAAATTGTTGCACGTAACGAATCTTTGAAAAAGCAAGTTCGTAGTGCTCAAAAGGGTAACTTGACTAACTATATTAATACTATTTTAAATTCGAAATCAGTATCTGATGCTGTTAATCGTGTTGTTGCTATTCGTGAGGTTGTTTCAGCTAATGAAAAGATGTTAGCACAACAAGAAGCTGACAAAGCGGCCTTAGAAGCTAAACAAATTGAAAATCAAAATGCTATAAATACTGTAGCAGCTAACAAGCAAGCTATCGAAAATAATAAAGCAGCCTTAGCAACACAAAGAGCACAATTAGAAGCAGCACAATTAGAGTTATCTGCTCAATTGACTACAGTCCAAAATGAAAAAGCATCTTTAATTCAGGCAAAAGCACAAGCTGAGGAAGCTGCGCGTAAGGCAGCTGAAGCACAAGCAGCAGCAGAAGCGAAAGCACAAGCAGAAGCGAAAGCACAAGCTGAGTCTGTAGCAAAAGCACAGGCAGCAGCACAAGTTGAGTCTGCCACAGCTCCTACTGAAACTGTTCAAACACAACCGAGAACTGAAATAAAGCCTTCTAATCTTACGGCTACTTCTTCGGCAACTACTGTTGCTAAAACTACAGCTATTAATGAGCCAAAAGTTGCTCAACCTTCTGTAGTAACTAAAGCAGTTGAAGCACCTAAAGCAGTTGTTTCTTCAACACCTAGAGCGGTATCAAAACCTGTTGTCAGAAGTTATGATTCAAGTAACACATACCCAATGGGACAATGTACTTGGGGAGCTAAGTCAATGGCTTCTTGGGTTGGTAACTATTGGGGAAATGCTAATCAGTGGGGTGCTAGTGCACGTGCAGCTGGTTATTCTGTAGGAACTACTCCTCGTGTTGGTGCAGTAGCTGTTTGGCCATATGATGGTGGTGGTTACGGGCACGTTGCAGTAGTAACGTCAGTGGCTAACAATTCATCTATCCAAGTTATGGAATCAAACTATGCTGGAAATATGAGCATTGGCAATTACCGTGGTTCATTTAACCCTAGTGCTTCTGGCTCTGTTTACTATATTTACCCAAATTAATGAATACTAAGGAGATCTTTCGTGGTCTCCTTTTTGTTTATTAATTAGGTATGGTTTATTTTGGATTGAAAAATTGTGTAAAAAGCGTTAAAATGGTATAGGACTAAAGTTTTGGAGGAAATCATGTCTTATTCTAATTTAAAATTGTTTGCACTGTCATCAAACAAAGAACTAGCGAAAAAAGTGTCTCAGACGATTGGAATTCCGCTAGGTCAATCGACAGTTCGCCAATTTTCTGATGGTGAGATTCAAGTTAATATTGAAGAGTCTATTCGTGGCCATCATGTTTTTATTTTACAATCAACAAGCTCACCAGTTAATGATAATTTGATGGAAATTTTAATTATGGTTGATGCTTTAAAGCGTGCTAGTGCGGAGTCTGTTAGTGTGGTAATGCCTTACTATGGGTATGCTCGTCAAGATCGCAAGGCACGTTCTCGTGAACCTATTACTTCGAAACTCGTTGCGAACATGCTAGAAGTTGCTGGTGTTGATCGTCTTTTAACAGTTGATTTACATGCAGCTCAAATTCAGGGATTCTTTGATATTCCCGTTGATCACCTTATGGGGGCTCCCCTTATTGCAGATTACTTTGATCGTCAGGGATTAGTTGGTGATGATGTTGTTGTCGTTAGTCCTGATCATGGTGGCGTAACACGTGCACGTAAGCTGGCACAGTGTTTAAAGACACCGATTGCTATCATTGATAAGCGCCGTAGTGTTACTAAAATGAATACATCTGAAGTAATGAATATTATTGGTAATATCAAAGGTAAAAAATGTATTTTAATTGATGATATGATTGATACTGCAGGTACTATTTGCCATGCTGCAGACGCTTTAGCTGAAGCAGGGGCAACAGCTGTTTATGCTTCATGTACTCACCCTGTTTTATCAGGACCGGCTTTGGATAATATTCAAAATTCAGCTATTGAAAAATTAATTGTGTTAGATACGATTTACCTCCCTGAAGAACGTTTGATTGATAAGATTGAACAAATTTCAATTGCGGAATTGATTGGTGAAGCTATTATCCGTATTCACGAGAAACGTCCTTTATCACCATTATTTGAAATGAATAAACTTAAATGATAAAAAACCTGTTATTAACAGGTTTTTTATCATTTAATGACGGAAAACTGGACACAAATTATTTTTCTTGTATAATTAAATATATTATTTCTTATCAGGAGGTTATGATGACATTAGAGAAACGATTTAATAAGTACTTAGATAGAATAGAGGTCTCCTTAATTCGTCAGTTTGATCAATCTATTTCAGATATACCTGGAATGGTAAAATTAACTCTTGGAGAACCAGATTTTACCACTCCTGATCATGTTAAAGAAGCAGCTAAATCAGCTATTGATGCGAATCAATCGTATTATACTGGTATGAGCGGTTTATTAGCTCTAAGGCAAGCTGCTGCAGATTTTGCAAAGGATAAGTATAATCTTACTTATAATCCTGATAGTGAGATCTTGGTTACGATAGGTGCCACAGAAGCTCTATCTGCATCTCTTATAGCTATTTTAGAAGCTGGTGATGTTGTTCTATTACCTGCCCCTGCTTATCCAGGCTATGAGCCAATAGTTAACCTTGTAGGAGCTGATATCGTAGAAATTGATACTAGAGAAAATGACTTTAGACTAACTCCTGAAATGTTAGAAACGGCTATTATCCAACAAGGTGAAAAATTAAAGGCTGTTTTACTTAATTATCCTACTAACCCTACAGGTATTACCTATTCAAGGCAAGAAATTGCTGCATTAGCTGAAGTCCTTAAAAAATATGATATTTTTGTTATTAGTGATGAAGTTTACTCTGAGTTAACTTATACTGGTCAGCAGCATGTTTCAATTGCAGAATATTTACCTAACCAAACTATCTTAATTAATGGCTTATCAAAATCACATGCTATGACTGGTTGGAGAGTTGGATTGGTGTATGCTCCTGAAGCATTTACTGCTCAAATCATTAAAAGTCATCAATACATGGTGACAGCTGCTAGTACTATTTCGCAATTTGCTGGGGTAGAAGCCTTATCTGTGGGTAAAAATGATACGTTACCTATGCGTCAAGGATATATTAAACGTAGAGATTATATCATTGATAAAATGTCTAAACTTGGTTTCAAAATAATTAAACCGAGTGGCGCTTTTTATATCTTTGCTAAAATACCTGATAGTTATCCACAGGATTCTTTTAAGTTTTGTCAGGATTTTGCTTATCAACAAGCTGTAGCTATTATTCCAGGAGTGGCTTTTGGTAAATATGGTGAAGGATATATACGTCTTTCTTATGCTGCTAGTATGGAAGTTATTGAAACAGCAATGGCTAGATTGAAAGTTTTTATGGAATCATATGAGGGTTAGTCAAACATACGGTCTCGTTTTGTATAATCGTAATTATCGTGAAGATGATAAATTAGTTAAAATCTTTACGGAGACTGAGGGGAAAAGGATGTTTTTTGTAAAGCATGCTTCAAAGTCAAAATTCAATGCTGTGCTCCAACCTTTGACTATTGCTCATTTTATTTTAAAAATTAATGATAATGGTCTTTCTTATATTGATGATTATAAAGAAGTTTTAGCATTTCAAGAAATTAATTCAGACTTGTTTAAGTTGTCATATGCGAGTTATATTACTTCTTTGGCTGATGTGGCTATTAGTGATAATGTAGCGGATGCTCAATTATTTATTTTCCTAAAGAAAACGTTAGAATTGATTGAGGACGGTTTAGATTATGAGATTCTAACGAATATTTTTGAAGTACAACTACTAGAGAGGTTCGGTGTTGCTTTAAATTTTCATGATTGTGTTTTTTGTCATAGGGCAGGATTACCTTTTGATTTTTCACACAAATATTCTGGATTATTATGTCCAAACCATTATTATAAAGACGAGAGAAGAAACCACCTAGATCCTAATATGCTGTACTTAATCAATCGTTTTCAGTCAATTCAATTTGATGATTTACAAACAATTTCTGTGAAACCTGAGATGAAACTTAAAATTCGTCAATTTTTGGACATGATTTACGATGAATATGTAGGGATTCATCTTAAAAGTAAAAAATTTATTGATGATTTGTCTAGTTGGGGAAGTATTATGAAATCAGATTAAGTTGTAAAGAGGAACATGACATTAGTGTCATGTCAGATTGAAGACAAAGTCCTCAGAAGTTATACTTCTGGGGATTTTTCTTGCTTT
>OBBO01000059.1_pt1 | contig 20734 bp, 25 predicted proteins | sample 1502731 | NCBI WGS metagenome assembly OBBO01 (sample SAMN05301485, study PRJEB22388) | human gut metagenome | isolation source: Infant 2 DOL 5 gut | host: Homo sapiens | place: USA: Pittsburgh, Magee-Womens Hospital of UPMC | collected 2013/2014 | reverse complement strand
CAATAATTTCGATTATTAAACTTTATGTATATGGTCTTAGGAGCGACAAAGTATGATAAACAAATTTCTACAAAGCATTAAAAAACGTAATTTATCAAAAAATACATATTTAACATATGAATCACATTTACGAAAATTTAGAGTGCAAGAACAAAGTTTTAAACAAATTATTAATCAACTTTTAAACAGTAATTACAAACCAAGGAGTTTAAAATTAGCCAAAACAATTTTAAGTCAATACTGAAAATTTAATAAACAATACCAGTATGTGCAAGACTTGCAAGAAATAAAATTAAGCAAAGAACAAAAAAGTTATAAAAAAATCTTTAGTTTAAATGAAATACAAAGATGTTTAAAAATCAACAAAGAAGACACTAAAGAAATTAAACTTTATAAAAAAATTTTATTATTCTATGCCACAACTGGAATTAGAGCAACAGAAATATATCAGCTTAAACAAAATAATACTGATTTATTTGTCATTGGTGGTAAAGGTAATAAAAACAGGCAAATTTGCTATATTGAATATTTATGAAATGAAATTAAAAATAAATCATTACCATCAACTAAAACACTACGTAAATACTTAAAGATATTTTTTGATAATCAAAGTGTTTCACTACATACGTTAAGACGTAGTTTTATTACAAACTTTTTAACTAGCAATGAAAATTATAAACGTGGAGATATGCTAAAGATTGTACAGGATTTAGTTGGTCATGAAAACATCCAAACAACACTACAATATGTGCAAATCTCAAAAGAACAAGTTGACAACGTTTATAAAGAATTTTTCAAGGAATTTAAAAATGATAAATAATATTTTTAATAAAAAGTTATTAGTATATAACGAAAATGATAAGCGTTGGTATAACAAATTTGATAGAGCTAAACCCTTGTTTTCACCAAGTAGACTATTAAGTTTTAGAAATTATATATTTGAAAAAATACCAGCAAAAAATTTAGAATATCCAATTGAGTTTGGAACTAGTTTAATGCAAATTATCCAATACTATTTTGAAAATCAATCAAAATTAGAAGTTATTTTAAATAGTATTAATGAGCCTAAATTAAAAGAAGTCTTTTTATTGTTTTTAGATTATTTAAAAGCAAATGATTATTTATTAATCGCTGTTGAATTACATTTATTTAGTCCAAAATTAGAACATTACTGACATGGTTTCGCTGATGTTGTTGTTAAAACTAAAAATAATAACTATAAAGTGCTTGAAATTAAAACACACAACGAAATTAAATCAGTGCCATCTTGAAAGTTCCAAGCTTGCATTTATGATTACATCATTAGTCAAGAATTAAGCAATTGAGAACCATCTGCTATATTAGCATTTAATCGTAAACAAGCAAAATTAAGTGTTTATGAAAATGATGGTTTAGATTTGAATTTTATTAATAAAATCAATGAACTATACGCTTAATAAAAACAAAAAGGTAAGCTTAGCTGAACTAATCAAACAAGAACCACATTGATATTTAGAAGAATTACAAGAACATTTAATTAAATATCTTGATACAAATGGACTAAACGACACTAAAAAACTAATTAAAAGAGTAATTAAAGAATGGAAAAAATAATATGAATAAAATTAAAAATTATCTAGAAAAATTACGAGCGTTTTATAAATTATATTCTTTTGAAATGGCTTATGGAACAGAAAGTATGATTTTTGAAATCATTGACAAAGGTAATTCAATTAATGAATCTATTGAAAAAGGTAAATCATTTAACGAAAGTAAAATATTAGAACCACTTTTGTTCATTTTTAAAAAAGTAAATATACTTTTAGCTATCGCAAAATTAACTTTTTATAAAAATGATTTAATTAGAATTCTACAATCATTAGAAGAGTACATATCTGAATTTATTATTAAAAATTATAAATATGATTTTGAAATCGAAGAAGATGATGAAGATTAATAACAAATGGAAAAAATAGTTAGCTTTATTGCAAATTTAATTAATACACAAAAACAATTCATAAAAGATTTAAAAGAACTAAAAAATCATAAAGACATCATGGTAAAAGATGATGAAAAATTAAATAATATGTTAAATAACATGATTGATGAAACAATCAAAAATTATCATATTGCATTAAAAAACATAATAAAAATTTTAAACGTTCATTTAAGCTGTATTTTATATAATCACAACCTTAAATATGGCGTAAAAGATGAAAAATTAATACAACAATTTATAAAAAAGAAAGCGAGTTAAAAATCTATGGCATTACTTTATATTTGCCCTGATTGTGATGTATCTATTGAACACTACGCTAAAAAAATTAGAAAGATATATAAAGAAATAAAAGACACACCAACTAAAGACGAAATATATAAAAAAATGGGTCAAGCATTTTTTGAAGTTATAAAAAAGAATTTATTAGATGTAGTAACAGAAAAAATATATACATTAGATGATAAACAAACACAAAAAGCATATAAAAAAATACGTGAATAAATTTAAATATTTGCGTGATAAATTAAATAAAAAAAATGACGTTGAAAAAGTGTGCGACATGATTAATGATTTATTTTTTGAAGCACATAAAAATAATCTTATAGATGAAGTTATCAAGGAGATTAACAAATATGAGTAATTGAGATAAAGAACGTGAATTAAATGACAAATTAAAAGAATTAAAAAACGAATTTGAAGATTTAATGAACGATTTAACAAGAATTAACAAAGATTTGGAATTTAATATCTGAGAACGTAAAGATTTAGAATATCGTAAAGCAAATTATGAAACAGATATAGAAAGTATTAAATTACAAATTAATCAAAAACAAAATGAAATGATGGAGATATTAAAAAATGGCAAATAATATTAAACGTGAAATATTAGGTTCATTAAATGATGAAACTAAAAAAGTAATTGCTAAACTACAACAAACAAATAATTTAATTAAGCAATTAACTGATGAGAAAAAAGTATTAGAACAATATTTAAAAGACAATGTTAATAATCATGAAATTATAGATTTAGACAGTAATTTAAAAATTAAAATTTATGATTTAACAACTAAGGATAGTATCGTTTTAAATTATGAAAAAATCATTGCTGATTATCAAGTTGACACAAAAAAATATGAAATGATTAAAAAAGGAATTACATCAACTAAAATAACATGAAGTGGAGCAGATAAGTAATGATTAAAGATGATAAATTAGTGCCAAGTGTTAAATTATTAACACCAAATGAATTAAGCGAACAATGAGCTAATCCAAATAGTGAAATTAATCAAATTACACGAGCTGTTTTAAGCATCCAAGGAATTGATTTAAAAGCCATTGATTTAAACCAAGCAGCACAAATTATTTATTTTTGCCAAGCAAATAATTTAAATCCATTAAACAAAGAAGTTTATTTAATTCAAATGGGTAATCGTTTAGCACCAATCGTTGGTATTCATACAATGACAGAACGAGCATATAAAACTGAACGATTAGTTGGTATTACGCAAAGTTATGACGATGTTAACAAAAGTGCTAAAACAATACTAACAATTAGAGCACCAGGATTAAAAGGTTTTGGAACTGTTGAAGCCGAAGTATTTTTAAGCGAATACAGCACGAATAAAAACTTGTGGGTAACAAAACCTATTACCATGCTAAAAAAGGTGTCTTTGGCCCACGCATTGCGTTTAAGTGGCTTATTAGCGTTTAAAGGTGATACACCATACATTTATGAAGAAATGCAACAAGGAGAAACTACACCAGTTAAAAAAATGTTTACGCCACCAGTTCAAGAAGTAATTGAACCACAAAAAATTGAGCAAATAAAGAAAGTTGATTTTAATGAGTTCTAAAAACTTTGATAATAATATGCCATGTATTGAATTTAAAAAAATGCCATTAACTTTTATTAGATTAAATAATAAAAAAAGTAATAACGCACCTTTTGTTTCTAGTAGTTTTTGATTAGCAGATAAAGTTAATGCGAATGTTTATTTTAGTGATTACTTAATGGAGCGTGTTGTGGCATTTGAAAACAACCAAACTAATATCGTTATTTTAGAAAACGTCAGATGTTATTTAACTTTTAATTGAGAAGAAAGACGTATTAGTATTCGAGTTGTTTCTTTTGATAAGATTTTTTATAAAAATACTTTTGGTGAGCAACAAAATATTGATTTTGTGAGTGCTGAAAAAGAATATAACTATCAAACACAAACAGTTAATTCTTATAGTAATAGTGATGATGAAATTGAAATTATTAACTGATTAGATGAAGATGATGAACAAAAAGCATATTTTGATAACCAGCTAATGTTTAATGATTATCAAGCTCAAGCTTTTTTAAAAAATAAGCAACTACCAGATAAATTAAAAAATACAACTAGTGCTTTAGAGTTTTATAAACAAATTATTAATTTAGATGAATTATCATTTACTAATGTATACAACGGTTTAAAACCCTTTGAAGCAGCTAATAAATTAATTGAAAAAGGGTATATAACCCTTAATGATTTCTTTAAATATGCAATCTAAAAAAACACATTTAAGCACACAAGATAATAATTTATCAAATAAAAAATATGATTATATTTACTTTAGGGGTGTTAATCAGCTTTATTTAAAACGTTTTAAAAAGACTAGTAATAAGTTTTTTGTTTATAACAAGTGTAAACCTGTACCACGTATGATATCAAAACATTTAAATAATGATTATTTAATTAATCTTAATGATTACGTACCATTAACAAAAGAATTTATTAAAAAAATTGTTCAAAAAGAAATTAAACATTATCTAAGGTTTATATCTTATGAAAATAAAACTAAACAAATACCTGAATTAGTTAATTTTTTAGAAAAAACACTTGAAGATAAGTTATTTATTGTTTCAAAAGATTATGACACGTTATTTTCTGTGTTTTTGCGTTATTACATACAAAGTTTGATAGAAAAATATATTAATGAATTATGAATAAATGAGTGATAGGAATTGATTTATCAACCACAATAACAGGTGTTGCTGTTTTAAAAAATCAACAATTAGTTAAAACATTTGCTGTTGCCTTTGATAATTTTGATGAAAAAAACCTTTATAACAATGTTTTAAGACTTGTTAAAGAGATTAAATTAAATATTTGATTATTCCCTGATGATAGCTATTATACAGGTATTGAAGTTGCTAATTTTTCAAACCCAAAACTAACACAGCGTTTTTCAATTTACGCAGGTATGATTATCGCGTTAATGTCGCAAATTTTAAAAGAATTTAACGCAGAGTTTAAAATGTTTAATGCTAATGCTTGACAGTTAAAAATACCACAAATTCAATATAACACATTGCGTAAAGACCGTAAATTAATTACTAAAAATTTAATGATTAAAACGTTTAATGTTAGAAGTACTTTAAACGAAGACGAATATGACGCCTTAGCAATTGCTTATTTTTATGATGCTATTAATTCTACACTACAACAAGAAGCTATAACCAAAGCTAAAAAAGTAGTTAAAATTAGTAAAGTTAAACAGCAATTATCAATTAGTAAAAAGATTAATAAATTGCTTGAAAAGAAAGCTAAACTAAAAAAACCAACAGCTATACTAAAAATTGATAAGCAAATAGAAGAATTAAAGAAAATAGATAAGTGTAATTAATAATGTTATAATATATACACTAGTACACGTTGATATAACGTTTGCGTGTTTAAAAAATATAGCGTTATTCTTTATTAAACAATATTGAACAAATATATTTTTTGCTTAAAGTACGCCCAATGGCGTTGTTTAATTATTTTTATTTCATAATAAATTAAGTAAGTGTGATAAACTTGCTTTTTTTATTGTCTTTTGGTATAATATTATTGTCCATTATCTGGTATTTATATTAGGTCTTTGGGCTATAATTCTAAATGTATTATAATATTGTTGAAAACAAAAAACACGCTGTTTAAAGCGTGCTTAATGTGTTAGTTTGGATTTATGAATTAATAATTATTTATTATTTTTTAACTAATGTTATTATTATAGAAATTGTACTAAGGATTAAGGTTATTATTTCGTATAATGTCATGTTGTTCACCTCCTTTTTAAAGGTGGTTCCCAAACTAACAATAATATTATAATATATTTTTTACACTTTGTCAATACTTTTTATATATAAATATATAAAAATGTGGTATAATTTAAGTGGTAGCGTCTACTAAAATAGTATTAATTGTATAAGGTACAAAATAAATATTATTGATGTTAATATGTTATAATATTAATGTCCCCAATGGACGCAGATATACTATAATAAAAAAAACACTAACCCGTGGTTGCGAGTTAGTGGTTAGTTCAGTTAAGGTTTTTAAATTAATTTTTAACTATTGATATTAGGATTTCAATTAAGATAATTAAGATTGCGATTAATTTGTCTTTATCCATATAGTTATCGCCTCCTTTCAAAATTTTGAAAAGGTTAAGCTGAACTAACACTAATATTATAGTATATTTTTTGTATTATGTCAATATATTTTATATATTTATATATAAAATATGATATAATTTAAGTGGCTATTACTTATTTGTAGTTGGTAGTAGCAAATTCTTTATTATTTCAATTCTTTTAATGGTTGAAATATAAAAAAGCCACCCTTTAGCAAGGTGGTTTTTATTTTGTCTAATAATCGCTTTTAATACGTTTTAAATATTCAATCTCTTCTTCTAATTTGCGTTGTTTACGTCTTGATAGATAACTATGTCTGATATCATCAATAAACGCCTTTGGGTCTAATATACCATCTTTAATTAATTTAGCTAACATTAATCTAAATCTTAGCATTAACATTAATTCAAATACTTTTAATGGAATTGATAACGCTGTTATTAAATATCCAAGTATTGAAAACACTAAACCAAATAAAGCTGTTGGGTCTTGTCAGTTGATGTGTTTTAATTTATCAAACAAACTCTTAATCTTATCATTAAAGTTAAAAAATGGTACAAACACAATAATCATAGCAAACGCAATTACAAATACTAAAATACCAATTCATAATAGTAAACGTTTTTTATTAAAGAAAAATAACTCCTTAGTAATCGCTTTGAACTCTTGTTTTGTCATCTTTTTTAATCTCCTGTTCTAATCGCTTAACTTTTTGTTCTTGTTCTTGTATTTTTAATTCTTTTTCTTGTTGTTCTAGTTTTTTTAATTCTTCATCTAATGTTTTATAATTGTTTGTATTTATGATTGCTTTAATATTTTCAACACTAATATAACGATTACGAATTTGTTCAACTAGCATATCTAAGGCTTCAAACTCTTCTTTATTTAAATCCCCGTACTGGTGCATTTTAGCAACAGTTCGCCATAATGTTTTTAATGTTGGCAAAAGTGTTAACATTGAAATAATTAAATTAATAAATCCAATAGTCATAAAGAATGGAAAATAAAACTTTTGTTCTTTTACAAATAACACAAATGCGTTATCATTTGGTAGTCCAGCAATTAAATAAGTAGATAATAAAGCTAATCCTAAAAATAACCCCGAAATAATTGAACTTGTTATATAAATTAACTGTACTTGCTTTTTAGAAAACTTCCATTCTTTGTTTTTAAACTTATTTTTGTTGTTCATCGTTTAAAATACTCTCCTTATTTTGCTTGTATAAATCATTTTGGGCCTTTTTGATGCTTCTTTTTTGTTCATTAATATATTTTCATTCACTTTTTAATTTATCTTGTTCTATGCGTGTTTTTAAATGTCAATTTTTACCTTCTGTTGTAAAACGTCAAAAAAACGGTGATATGGCAAAAAAATCAACAAAACCACAAATAATGTAAGCAAATAATACAACCAAAAATAATTGTCATTTTTTCGTACTACCAAGTTTTGGAAATTTTGATATCATTCAATCTCATAATGTGGCTTTGTCTGTATATTCGCTTTCTTTGCCAAAAAATACAAACGATGTCTCACCAATTTTAATAAAGAACGAACAAATTAAAAAAATGGTTCATAATGTTGTTAGAATTCATAGTCATAAAATACGACGATTAATATATTCTTTCATTAATTATTCTCCTATATAAATTGTTCTAATACTTCATTCATAATTTAATCCAACTTCAAATTGTGTAGCAAATGAATTATTCGCTAAATTTGTTAATCACAAACTAACACTAACACCAGATTTTTCAGCATTAACACGAACGATTAAAAATTCAGGATGATATTCATTTCACAATAGCATTTGTTGTTGTGTTTCTCCACTATCAGATAACATATTATTACGGTCTGTGTTTCTATCAAAAGAAAATGATAAATTAAATTTTTCATCATTTCAATCAACGTTGGCATTATTAAAATTTAATGATAAATATCATTTAAAAATTACTTGGTGATTATCTGCCATATTTGGAAACATGCGTTTAATATCAGGTCATGGTATTGTTTTTGTATCACCATATTCTTCATCAGGACCACCAATTCATTTAAAATTTTCTGGTAATCGAACACGTCCAGCATAATATCATTGTGAATAAACCTTATAGTTATTACTACTTTTTTTGTTTTCTAAATTTCTAATCTTAGATTCAATTGTTGTAATAGTTGAGCTATTAGCATTATTTGCTGTTTGTACACTATTAATTTTGTTGTTTAAATTTGAATAATTATTATTAACTGTATTTTCTAAATTAGATAATGTACTTGATGCTGTTGATTGTTGATTTTCTAATTTAATATACTTTTGTTCTAAATTATTTTTAGTTTCTTTTAATGATGTTTGTAATTGTAAAAGATTAGATGTATTTTTAGCAATTGATTTATTCATTCTTGGAATAATACCATCATTTTCAGGTTTATCAGTGTTTCAATCTAATCGTTCTAGTTTTACAGTGCCAAAAGGTCAAACCGTATCAGAACCCTCTCTATTACCAGCAGACACATCATTAATTAAATATTTTATTAAGTTATCATAATTTTCACGAAAACCTAACATTCCTATTAGTGCAGTGTTTTTAAAACTTTCTAAATTAGATGTTAAAGCATCAACATTAGCACTATCACCTTTTTCACCCTTTGGCCCAGTTTCACCTTTTGGACCAATTGGACCTTGTATTCCAGGTTCGCCTTTTTCACCTTTAAATACACCAGCTACTTTATCTTTTTCATAAAACGATAAAACTGTTTGTTTTACTTCATTCACTTTATTTTCTAAGTTCTTAGTGAATGTATTTTCTTTAGCATCAATTGTTTTTTTAATTTCAGCAACTTTATTATCAACAGCATTTTGTACACCATCTTTAATTTTGTTTAAATCAATTTGTTGAATATTAATTAATTCTCATACATTTTCGTTAATTTGCTTACTTGGATCTACGATATTATGCGTACTTACACCATTGTTAACTAGTGCCTTATAAACTTTAATTGTGTTAGTTTTTTCATCTAAGTCATAAACTAACTCACCAGCTTTATAGTCATAAATAGCATCCCAGTACATTTTGGAATTAATTTTATTACAATATTCATACAATTCTTGGCGTGTAATTGCATTGTTATTATTTTGTCCATATCATGCTAAATTTTTAACGTCATGAATATCAACATAATTAGCAATAGCATTATCATAAACTTTATTGCTTTTATCTGTTGTTAAATCATTTGGTAGTGTACAATCATTTAAAATAAAGCCATTTAATGTTGCTAAATTACCAGATGCGTTAATGCTACTTACGTTATTAATATTGTGATGGTTTAAATCAAAATTATTATTAACAACAGGGTTATTTTTAGATATAAAATGCTCTTTTAATTCTTCATGAACACTATCAATTGCATTAATTTTTAATTCATCATAGTTAACGTACACGCCATCATCACTAAAATTAGCGAATTTTGATTTTTTATATAAACCACAAACACGTAATTTATTAATAATATCCAAACGCTTTTTTTCAAAATCAGCATTTTCTGATTTAAAAGATAATGATATACCATCACCGATAGGAGATGAATAATCCTTATCTATAAAATGACCTTGTAATCATAAATAATTTGTTAATGTAGCAACAGCTTCTTTAAATTTAGTTTTTTGATAATCTGTTGTTTGTAAATCATCAAATCAACTATAAATAAAACCAGCACCACCATTTGATGCTACGCAATCATCAATCATTGATTGAGCACGTAAAATAAACGTAGTTAACGCTTGTTTTTTACGTTCTAATTGTAATTGATTATCTTCTAAATTTTCGTTTCTTACAATTAGTGGAAACAAGCTTAAATATTCTTGTACACTTAATAATAATTTATTATTCATTATTTAACTCCTTCAAAAAATTTACGAGATGCTCCAAATCAATAAATGCTTTCTTTTTGTAAATGAACTAAATTTTTACGATTAGCATGATAGAATACATTTCAAAACGTTGTACCAGTTGGTGTGAATTTTAACATTGTTGCAATGCGTTTAGGAATATTACGTCATGTATAACGTGCTAGTGGATTACGTTTGGATGGTTTCATTAATTTAAGTGTTAAATAACCAACCTTACCAACACCATCACTTGCATATCATGTGCCATAATCGATTCAATGCTTATTAAAATCAATATCAATATTATCAACATCTTTAGATTGATTTTCTTTACGCACTTTTTTAAAATTATTTTTTTCAGTTTTAGATGATTTATCTAATGTATCTGTTAAATGTTTAACAATGCTATCTTTTTGTTTTGATGTATATTTACTAGTTTGTTTAGCAATATCTTTAATAGCTTCATTAATAGCATCTTTTAGTTTTTTAGCCAAGTCTTTGTTATCTTTAATCATTTTTAATTCTTTTGAGTTAAAAATCTTTTCTAAATTTGAATTATCAAAGAACTTTTTTAATATATCTTTTGGTTCTAAATTAAAGTCATGAAAAATATTTTTGCTTTTTTTCATAATAGAATTAGCAATTTTATTTTTGAACATTTTAAAAAAATCAAATTCAAACATTTTTAACATGCGTGAAAATAGTTTAATTAAAGTAGATATTAAACTTTTTATTTTAGATAACAATAAACGCCCAACAAGTCGTAGTATTAAAACTAGTATTCCCATAACAAAAAAAGGGCATTATTTGCCCTTTCTCCTTTCTTTGTAAAATTACTTATAAGTACTTAAACCTCTTCAATTTGCTTTATTTACTTCATTTATTTTAGCGTCTTCACTAATTGGTGTTTTAAATTCAGCATAAAGTGAGGGAAATTGAGCGTAAAGATTTGAGCGTGCTTTATTGATTTCATCTTTGGTTGGTTTATCATTTAAAATCACAAAATTTAAATGTGCAAACTGTGGAAAAACCGCACTATTCATACTTCATGAGTTATGAATTAACTGGTGTGATTTACTTGTTGGACTTTGAAATGTTGTTAACATTAATTCTTGTTTTAAACAAATTGTAGTCTCTGGCATTGTAATAATACCGCTTAGTTTGCTAAACTTGTAATCACGAATTAAATTACTTGTGTATTTTTGGTCTGTTGATTTTAAATAATCTTCACCTAAATATGCGGATGAATATATTGGCATTCCTAAATAATCACCCATATATTGCGAACTACTTCCTAAACCTTTTGAACTATAATCGCTATATGCTTGACCATCACGAATTTTATAAGTTTTAGCAGTTAATACAACTAATGCTGCATCATCTGATAAAACAAATCGTAATTTATTTGGGTCAGCACCTAAATTAAATTTAGTACGACTTTTTGTAACTTGTTTTGCTTTACGATAAATTTTTTCAACGATTTTTAATCGTTCATCATCGCTTAATGCTTCAACACGTTCAGGACTAAGTTCAGGGATAATAATATAATTACCAGTTGCTAAACAAGATTGATAAATCGCATCGATATTAATTAAATTAATTTGGTCTTGTTTAACGACTTCTAAATTTGCTAGTGTCTTAGCTAAAAAATCGTTTCATTGAGCACCTGTTTTTTTATCAAATACACTAATACTTACTTCTTTTTGATAGTCATTACTTAAATGTAATGTTAACCTATCAATTGCTGGTACTTGCTTTTGTGTAAAGTCATCACGGTACTCTTCAACTTGTCCAATTACACCAACTTCATAAATAGCAGTTCGCATATCGTCCATAATTTTAGTTGGCGTCATTGTCGCACTTCCTAAAAATTCAGCGTTGAATTGATTTTCTAACATATACTTTTCAAACCCACCAGCAACTACACGTTCATTATTAGCATTAACAACGTCTAAATACTGTGTAATTGTATATTTAGCATTTGGGTCTGGTCTTTTTCAAGTGTTTTGGTTATCAGCCATCTTTTAATTTCTCCATTAGTTAAAAAATTTTAAAAAGTGGCTATTATCATTATCTGTAGTTGGTTTTTCTTGATGAATATTAACAAACTGTTGGTTTTGTTCAAGCGTTGCGATTTTGTTTAATAACTCTTGTTCACGTTGCTTAAACGTATTTTCTAAGTCTTGTATTTGTTTTAACTTAGCTTCAACTAATTTATTAGCATTATCTAATTGCTCATTTGTTTTTAGATAATTTTCAAATTGTTTTTGAATTCGTTTGTCAATTTCATCATATAAAGCATATTCTTTACTATCTTCTTTTTCTTGTGGTTGAACTTGATTAACTTCAAGTTCATTAACCATATTTACATACCTACTTTCTTAGATTGTTTTATTTTTTGTTTCACAATATACGCAACTTTTGAGATTATGAAATAATCAATTAGCATAGTTCCTAAAAATCCTAAGCCAAACGCTACACCGATAATGGCTCGTGAAAAGATTTGAGTTGTATAAAATACTCCATTAACTGTTGGGTCTTTTATTAAATTATAAGAATATAGACGAATTATTTTTTCTAATGAACTAGTTAATAATTCTCATTTACCTTTATCATCTGTATAAATTCACTTAACATTATCAAAGCAAATAGCAAAAAATGAAATTGCTAATATAGCAGTTAGAATTCATAATCACTTAATACGTTCGTTGTGAAATTTAATTATTTTGTTCATACTATATATTTTACTCCACTAATTCAATTGTTTTTAATTTAATGGTTTTTGATTTAATACAGTTATTTGTCTCTAATTCTTTAATAGCATCGCTTAAATCAAATGGTGTTGTTTTAAATAAACGTCGTTCACTATTACCGCCTTTAAATTCATCTATAACTCCACTTTCGCTTTGTATTTGTTTTTCATTACCTTTATCATCAATATAAATATTTGCGTTATTAGCATCGCTTAAATCAAATGGTGTTGTTTTAAATAAACGTCGTTCACTATTACCGCCTTTAAATTCATCTATAACTCCACTTTCGCTTTGTATTTGTTTTTCATTACCTTTATCATCAATATAAATATTTGCGTTATTAGCATCGCTTAAATCAAATGGTTTTTCAATTTTATAAGTTGGTAAATAATTTGAAACTAAACGATAATTAACACGATTAGTTGGCTCGATACTATAAACAGTATCTTTTGTTGTACTTTCATAATCTTTTAATTCAATTTTAAATGTGTTTTCATTGATTTTAGTTAAGATAATATATTTGTTTTCATTTGGTTTAACACTAACAGATATATTCTCTTTATTATCAACAACAGAATTAACACTAAATTCTTGATTAATAGCTACAAGATTAAATTCTAATTTATCATCAACTTCACCTAAATTAATACGTATTGAACTATTATTTGGTTTTGAAATTAGTAAATCATAAACATCAACTTTAACACTAAATGTGCTAGTTGTTGATTTTTTATTTAGTGTGTTTATATCCATTTGATAACTATCACCATATTTTAATTTATGTTCTTTTGTTAATTCAAAGCCAACAAAATTATTAACAGATTGAAAGGCATTATCTACTTTATAAATATTTGTTCAACCTTTTGAAATAAAATTATCTTCAATCTCAAAAGTTAGTTTTAAACTTCGTTTTGTTTTATTAACTGAACCTAAATTTAACCATTCACGATAATTAAAATCTCATTTAAACACAAAACTATAAGCAATAACTTTATTAGCAGCAATTACATCACTTAAATTACTTCCACCAAATAAATAATTTAGTTTATTAGTATATGAACCATAACCAAATAGATTTGCTAATTTAGAGCTGTCTGGTTCATAAAAATAAAATCGTGGTTTTCTATATTGTGCAACACTAACTAATGAATTATCTCCCACTTTATATAATGTTTCATTAATTGTTTGTAAACTTGCATTAACTCCATCATCACTATTTGTTTTAGTATTTTTTAAAAAATCTGTTTCAACTGGTGGCTTTGGATAACTTAATTTAGTACCAACCGAATTAATCTCATCAAGCGTTGAAAAATTAATATAATTGCTTCATTGACTCATATCATCAGTATATTTTCCATTGCTTTCAAAAATAGCTTCATACACGTTTTTAAATTCATCTTTTAAACGTGCATCAGGTGAATAAAAACCACTAAATGCTGTTAGTTTCATATCACACTTACCTAAACCTTTAATATCAATCGTATCAATTACATAAGGATATTTAACACGATTAGCGTCTTCACGTTTACCAGCTGTTATATTAATGACATTAGGTTCATAACTTAATGGTGTATTTGGTGGTAATGCTTCACAGAAACTATCTCAATATAAAGGTTTTTTATCTTTTCTAATGTATGTACCATCACGATATGTTGTTTGTCCAATTAGTTCAGTATCAAATACTTTTAGCTCATCATCTACAAATTTAGCAAATCTATCAGTTATATCAAAATGATAACAACAAGCAATAGCAGGTATACCAAGCGGACTAAATGTTTTAGATGGTTTATTAGTGAAAATATCTAAATTAATTAAGTCTGCTTTTAGTTTGTTTGATACTTCTAATTCAAGTGGTAAACATGGTGCAATAAAATTAAAACCACGTGTATTTAATCAAATGTTTGACATGTTATAACCTGTTGCGTCTTCAACTTTGGTTCAACCAGGATATAAAATATCTACAATACCACGCCTAATTTTACCTAAACTAAGTGGTGCGTTATCTATTAATTCACCAAGATTTTGACGTATTGTTTCCTTGTATGAATATGGCAAATACTTAATCAAATCATACATAAATGCATTGTGATTTAAAAACGTATGCAAATTAGTACCAGGTGGCATTGTAATATTATTTAATCCAATTTTAGTTGCTTCTCTTATTTGTTCAGCTTTGGTTTTAACAAACCCCATATTAAAAGACCATAAACCCAAATTATTTAAATTAAATGCTTGTGATATAGCACGTCCAGCATGTTCAAAAGCTGTACCAACAACTTCACCAGCAACTTGTCCAGTTACAACAGCATCAGCTAATGGATTATTTTGTGCTGCATTTTCAGTTAATGACCCGCCCTTTTGTGCTCCTGTTCCACCTAATTTAAAGTTAAAAAAGCTTGCGTGTATTTTAAAACCTTCATCTCATAATTTAAATGGATAACGATTGTCTTCATAACTTAGTGCGTTATTACTTGCATCTCATTTATGATTTAATAATAATCCACCATTTAATTTAATATTAGCGTTATGGTCAAATGTAAAATCTTTTTGTTTTTCATACTGGTCTTTATAAATCTTTTCAATTTCAAAAAACGCATTGTATAAATATACATAATTACTTGTTGGTGCTGATACATTAAAGAATTTAGATGCGACTGGTATTTTAGCTTTATATAGTAATAATCGCTTATTAGCACTTAACTCTCGTGTGTCATTATTATAAGTACGTCCTGTTATTAACATACTATTTAGTGCATATGGTCCATTAGTTAATAATTGAATACTTTTAACTCCTAATGGTTTTTCTTTACGTTCATCATATGTTAATTTACCATTTTGAATTACTGGTCATAAATAACCATCTCCAGGTTGACATGGTTGAATTGTTGCTAAAATGTCATTACCAGATGATGTTAGTAAATCGTTAACGTTTGTTAGTGTAATTTGTGCTCCTTCATAACGTTTTGATGTTGTTGAATAAAAAGGAATGACTTCATTAACCATTAATCATTGATTAGCTTGTGCGTGTTCATCTGGAATAATGAATAAATACTCTTTTAACATATCTGTCGTTCATTGTTTAAACTTTGCTTTATGACTAACTAAATTACCTTGTTCATTTTGGTATATTTCATCTTCATAAACACTTGGATATTTAACAATTAAAGTAACTGTTGTAATTGTTTTAATAACTGTATGTTCTTTATCATTAAAAACAATTGTAGATACATTATTTGCTTGGGAATAATTTTGTACTCATGCTTGAAAATAATAAGGTTTAAAATTGTTTTTTAGTGCTGTATTAGTAGGGTCCATTCGTGCGTAATCCTTGCTAATATAATTTAAATCGCCTTTAAAGTTATACATAAATGATTTATCTCAATACGCAACGATTGGTTCATTACTTGCTTTAATATTTCAAACAGTGCTAAAATCTTTATCATTTACTAATAATGGTTGTTCACCAGTGTTTGTAATTTTAATAAAACCTTTTAGTATTCTAAATGGGCATAAATGAATTGGTTTTTGGTTTGGTTCAATTAAACTATCAATACTGTCTTCAATATTTTTTTGACTATAACCTTCAAGTTCATCTAAATAAATATTACTCATTTTCAAACTCTCCATTTTCTAGTTTTTGTTTATGTTCTAATTCTTTTACTAGTTCATCTTGTTCAATTGGTGTAAGTTCTGGATATAATTTTTGTACAGCTAAATTAAGTGGCATTAAATTAGCACCATATAAACTAATGACTTTTTCCATATTATCGTTATAGTCTTTAATTAAATTGCTAATAATTTTAAATTCAACATATTTATCAAATTCTTGACGTATTAGTTTATTAACTTGTTTTTGTTCAATTGAGCTTAAACGCTTGTTACCATAACGTTTTGTTTTAAATCATGCAATCGCAATATTTTTAAAAAAATCTATTCAATCATTGGTGTATAGTTCTACTTTCATTTTTGTCGTTTCAAAAGTTGCTTTATTTAAATTAGTTGCTGTTTCGCTATTTTGATAGCTTAAACTATCGCCCATATTTCATACATAACCACAACCTTTAAAGATTAAATTTAATTTTTCAGTAATGGCTTGTAAGTGAATACTTTCGTTAAAAGTAGATTGCATAATTTCAAATGCGTTTTTATCTGGTGTGTTTGTGTTTAATATCAGATCTGAACTCATGTACTGTATTTCATCAATTCATTGATTACGATAAGTTTGTGCGTCATTGTGATTAATAATTGATCCAACGATTCGTGTTTTGTTTAATTCACGTTCTTTTTTAATAAAGTTTAATAAAGCATTAGTATCATTGATTAAATCATTAACTGGATATCAATCTGGTAATTTCTCATTAATTTTATTTTCAAAGTCAATAAATGAACGATTTAAAAATTCTTTCGTACATAAAACACCGTAGTTATGCGTAACGTTTTTATTTTTAAAAATGTCTTTAAAATATAGTGGTGTTGAAACTTCAAACTCATTAAAAATAATTTTATATACACCAGTTGAATTATAAATAAGTCGTTTAATTTCATATGGCGTGTGTAATTCTTTTAGACTTAAATATTCGCTATCTTTCATTAATGCAATTTTACGATAAATAGTACTGCTATACTCTTGTTGTTGATTAATCCGAATAGATTTATTCATCGCATTATTAATATCAGCATTAAAAATTAAAATATCATTATTATATATTTCAAAACCAACATAATTAATACCATATAGTGATTTAATACGACAATCACCTTTAATAAGTTTTAGTATTTCATTATTTTCGTTAATATTTTCAATAAACTCTACCCACTCCAAAGGTACATTATCTTTCGTTTTTAATATCACATCATTAACAGTACTTTCTTGTGCTGTTCGTGCAATCATTTCTTTAATATCAATGTTAATATCAAAATTAGATGGATTTCATTTACTTTTAATAATTGTATTTGTTTTAAGTGCCATATCTTATAGCTCCTTTTTCATTAATTGCAGGTGCTTGTGCATAAAAATATAAATGAAACGCACACATTAAATACTCCAACGCATTAATCGTATGTGTATGTTCATGACTACGCTCTTTTTTAGTATCTTCTTTAATGGTTTTTGGTAAAACAACGTAGCAATTTTTTAAGTCCTTATATAGTTTTGGACACGCATTTTTACTAAATCGCAATTTACCACTTGCAAGCATGTAATTAACTAAAACAACACGGTCTCAAATAGCGTGTTTAATAGCAGGTGCAAAAACAAGTTCAGAACCATACATATTATATTGAAACGCAATGCGTTTAAATGTAGCGTTAAATGTTTCATAAAAATAACGCAAATGAGCATTATCAATATAAATTACAATCTTAACGTTTACTTCTTGTTGTTTTTTAATAAACCAACGCACAACTAACTCAATTTGTTGCTCGCTTGTTAGTGGATTAACATTGTTGTTATAAACCATTTCATCTAAAATCTCAATTCCATTTTCTTTTGAAATTGAACCAAACAAACATGCAGTATCTGATGATGAACTACTTGTTCCATCTCCCCAGTCCATACCACCAAAAAACTGCATTGCATAATTATCATATTCGCCATATGGTTCATGCATTACGCTTAAACTTCGTGCATATATAGCACCTTCAACACTCCCACTTAATCCCAAACTAATTACACGATATTTAGAATAATCAATATCTTTTCATCATTCAAACTGTTCAATTTCTTGTTGTGATGTGAATTTATTTGCACGATATGTACTTCTTAAAAATAATTTTTTATCAACAACACTATATTCATAATATGGCTTTTGTTGGATTGAGAATTCGTTTTCTGCTAAATGATTATTAAAATTTTCAATATATCAGTGTTCACTTGTTCAAGGATTAGATGCAAAAATAGATACGACCTGCGTATCTTTGGTACCCCTAAGTGATTGCTGTGAGTTTTTAACTAAATTAAAATCTAATTGTGACGCTTCTTCAAAAAACGCAAAAACATAACGTGCTTGCGTTCACAAACGAAATCCAACCTTAGCACCTTTGTTAATGTTATTACGTGTCTCATTTAATGCTTCAAACATTACAGTTCAACCATTAATAATAACAGTACGTTCTGAATGGTTAATCTTAGCAAATTTTAATAAACCTTTTTGGTCTAAAAAATTTAAATAGTCGCTAAAAATTTTTTTCGCATCAGATATATTCTGACGAAAAACATATATTGCGTTTTGCTGTTTAATCGCAACAAGTGATGATAAAAAATCTAGTGTCGCAAAAGTCTTACCACTACTTCGTCCACCTAATAAATTAATTTCATTAAATGGTATTGGCAACTTTTTGGCCACAAACTCAACTAAATCACTATAGAAACCAAAACATTCTATAAAATCTAGTTTTATTCTCATAACGATATCAAAAAGCGTTAAACTAAAAACGATTAGTCTAACCTTTTTTTATTAAAATAAAGTTTTAACTATTACATTATTTTAAGTAGCTTTAATAATAACCACTTACCACGTAAAAACTTTTAAAAATATAATGTGGCCTACTTTTGGTTATGTCTCGTGCTTTTTATCACCAAAGAGATAAGACTAATAAATAATTTTCACACTCAGATACTTGACAAACGTGCTCTTAAAGCTAACTTTGTAGCTATTATCATACGACTTATTTTTGTAAGCGGCAATATTCAGGTGCTTTAAAAGGATATCTAATATATCTAAAAAACGTTGCTCTTTGTTCGTTTTTTCTAGTCATAAATATTATATCACATTTATAAGTTTTTTGATGGTTAATTTATTATTATCATCAACTTTTTCAAACGTTATTGTTGTATCTTCAATATCTGTACTTTTTTGCTCGTTTGCTAACTCAAAATCTAGACGTTTAAAATATTCTTGCGTTCTAAACTTACGTAATCCTTGGTTGTTTATTTCTTTATCATACGCTGCGTTTCGTCCCAGCAACTCATTTAAAGCCATTTTAAGGCCATAATTAGCCTTGGTAATGTATTCATACCTTTTTTTGTTAAACTCGTCTCTTTGGGTGTTTAAATTAACTCACACGCCCCAATTTATACCTAAGAATTCAAGTAAAGCACTTAAATTACATAAATCTAGGTTTTTAGTAGTCATAACCAAAGTGTAAAAGTCATTGATTTTTAACTGTAGTTCTTGTAATTGTTTTATTTCGTTTCTTTTCATCATACAAAAATTATAACCACATCGCACACAAAATTTAAATTAGATCATCGTTTAATTAAACAATCAATCGTACAATCATAAACGTTATCATAAGGAAGTAGCGTAATATATGCGTATTGAGGATTATCGCTAATGCGATAATACGAAATACAAATATATGAAGGTACTTACTTAGGATAACTATAAAACATTTTTTAAGAAACTTATGTACTTCATATATGATATCGTAGTTTCTTAAAAAATATAAATAAGCATAAATAAGATAAGAAATAATAAATATGATGTATAAGAAGTATATATATGAATGTTAATGAATATATATACGATTATATATTATATTTTTATTTTTTATTGTTTTATGATTATTAAACACGCACGAGAGAAATTGACAAAAATAAATTGACAACAATAAAAAAATATGGTTATAATATTAATGTCGTTTCCAAATTGCTAGAGACCACACAGATACACTATCCGTTCAATAATTTCGATTATTAAAC
>OBBO01000025.1_pt1 | contig 58706 bp, 65 predicted proteins | sample 1502731 | NCBI WGS metagenome assembly OBBO01 (sample SAMN05301485, study PRJEB22388) | human gut metagenome | isolation source: Infant 2 DOL 5 gut | host: Homo sapiens | place: USA: Pittsburgh, Magee-Womens Hospital of UPMC | collected 2013/2014 | reverse complement strand
TGGGAATTTGTACCCCTTATCGATACAAATTCCCACTAAGCGCTCGGGACCCCATTATGAGGATTTCTATATTTTATTTATTACTTAGTTTCTATCGTTAAATAGGTATCATTTGATAACTTTATTTTATTTCGTAACATGTTTCTCTATAAAATCACTTTGGATTTTTGTGGACAGCATTCTCTTAGGCAAAACAAAAATTTTCTTTTTACTAATTTTCATTAAGTAAAATTCATTTGTTTCAAAAACATCTTCTATGTCTTTCCAAAAATATGAATTTATCTCCGTTTCATTATTTAATGACCAACTAAAAATACCCTTATCGTTTATTTCTACTTGTCTTGGTTCAAAAATATTTAAATCCATACTGTTTTCAATTTTTTTACGGCTGGGATAAATGTAACCATTATATATAATTACAATCCCTAAAACCACGCACAGAACTATCATCGCTAAATAAGCAAAATGTTTCGTAAATAACTGATTTATCAAAATTCTAACCATGTAATCTGGAAGTGTCTTTTTAAAGTTATTTAATTGAATATAAAGTGATAAAATCATATATAGAGAGACAAGTAATAAAAATATACCCGATAAGTAGTTAACAATTATTTTACGTTTTCCTTCTATGTCATAATTTCTTGTATATAGTCTTATCGATTGGAAGTACTCTTCTTTCTTTAACTTATAATCAAAAATCATGTTGCCCTCCTTTTTTCACTTGGTATTTGACTCATAATTATAAACATATAACTCAATGATGGCTTCACTAAAGTATAGCATATACTAATTTATTAAGAAAAAATAGAGGTAACCAAGTAATAAAATTGGATACCTCTAATTTTTAAAAATTTTTATTTATTACCAAACATAGATGAAAGAAAAACAAACAATGCAACGCTTAAAGTAGCTGCTTCTCCAATACCAGTTCCATAAGCTGCAACTAATGCAACAACCCCGGCCACGCTAGCAAGAGCTATTCCAATTTCAGCCGTCCATTCTGGAAGTGAAAAGTTATCCGATAAAATATCTTCATAAACATCATTATATTTACCTTGAGGAATCTGAGGTTTAACTGGCAATAAGGGTTTAGGATATACTTCGATTTTCAATTCCATTTCTCCTTTATTTTCTTCATCACCAACATTTGTTTTGATAACAATTTGAGTTCCTACAAGTCCATTTCTAGCACAAAAGCCTGTTTCAATAAATCCTTCTTTTACTGCAGGGGCTAAATCATTAAGAATATTATCCATACTTTGCTTAGAATTATTTACAAAGTATTTTCCATATGTGTTAATAGATTTATCAAGAGGATCAATATAGATTTGTTTATCTATCTTACCTTTTGATACCTTAATAGACAATCCAGATTTATTCATCTGCCTTGTCCAACTAGCACTTACCGTTGTGTACACATCTAAGGTAGGCGTACTCATGATTTGCATAGGTGTATCAAGTTTAATACCTACATCTTTGATTGTAAAATTTTTCCCTAAAGCATTCAGTAATTTAATTGTTTCTAACTGGATTAAATTACCGATTGTTGTAGAAAATGCCTTGGTCCCGTGATCTCTTCCAGATACGGCCACTTTATCAATAGGAAATCCTAATTCACTATGTTCATAGAATTGATCAAATGCCCACTCTTTTGGCATTGGAAAACCTAGATTTCCACTAAATCCTGTAGACATATCAGATACAAAACAATGTTCAACAAATCCAGCATCAATTGCTTGTTGACAGACGTTTCGTGTACCATAAATTCCAGTTTTGTACATGCCATTTGCATCTAAAGATTCTTTTACTTTCTTGATATACGGTAAGACCGTTCCTGGAATGTTACCATCTAAAATATCTACATCAACGGCAAAGTAAATAGTCGCTCCATAAGGAAACCCTAGTTTAAATGCTGCGTTATGCGCTAAAGAACCATCTCTTAACCCATTTCCTTCGTTAAAGTAGCTTTCTTCCCATCCACCATCTTGATAAATAGGAAAAATACTTAATCCCACACTAGTAATGGCTTGAATTTCTTCAAGAGTCAGATTTTTATCTTTTTTATTTGCTCCCACTCCTACGCTACCTGTTAAATAACGTCCAACAATAGAATACCCATTGTCTTTAATTAGTTGTGCTTGTTGTTTTGTTAATTGAGTAGCCATGTCACAAGCACTGGCTGCACGATCAGTGTTTCCTGCACTTGATAGAAGACCTTTGATTACCGTCATATCTGCGGAAGTGTTATAGGGGGGTAGATTCATAAATAATCGGAAGTTTTCTACTTCAGCTGCAATATAAGAGGTAAATGAACCACTAAATACTGCAGATTGATTAAATCCATTTACATACAACGCCCATTGTAGAATTTTTACGAAATTACCAGTAGATCCAACTGTTAATGTTGGTGTCTTAGCCGTTGTTCCTGGTCCATAAAATCCGTTTGCTGTGTTTTCATCCATACCCATCTCTGCTTGAAGTGCATATATTAAAGCACTATTCGTGTCTCTTTGATACACACCATCACATGGCAACAATCCAAAATAACGATTATACTTAGCATTTAAAGATTGTTGCATTGACCGAATATTTTTGTCCCCTCCTGGCACCAACGCGAATGCACTCATATCAAGTAAGGCTTTCATTAACATTGCATTCATGTACCCACTAGGTGCTAATCCTGCCATTTCTTGAAATTTTTTAATCGCTAATGTTGTGAGACCTGTCATTAACCCATCAACTGCTTCAGTTCCAGAAACGTAAGGATTAATCCCTTTACACCAAAAGCCACCTTGCATTATTTTCACAATATTTCCAATTCCTGCCCCAAAACGTTCATTTAACTGTTTTTCTACTTTTTCTTTAAAATAACGTTCCGTGGTAGGACCAAAATTATCTGATAATTCTTGGATTCCCATTTCTTTTTGCAATGCTCGACGTAATCCATAGATAGTTGGCCAGCCCGTTTTCCCATTTTCTGGTACTTTATTGAACCCAGAAACATTTCCATACGTCTTATTTAACCATTTTTGTGTACCTAAAACCATTTCATCCATTTGTTAATACCTCACTTTCCAAATTTGTTGTACTTTATAAATTTATTTTGTTAAAGCTTTTTCAATGCTTACTCGTAAATCTGAGCTAGTAACACTTTTTACGAACGTATCTGAAGCCCAGGTAATTGACATCATCCCCGAAGCAAAATCTGCCCGAATTAATCCACGATCCGTTTCCGGATATTTTTCAATACTTAATAAAATTTGAGCAACTTCCTTAGATAAAGCAACGTTGTCTTGCCCTAAAATTGAATTTGTACGAATAAAAACACCATAATTTTTGATATGGAAAGTAATAAAACGAGAACCAGCTCCACCTTCTTGATAGCCAGTAATATTATTCCCTAAATCAACTGGAATCCCACTTTTTTCTGGGATTACTTGAATGTTATCTTTTGCTTCTTCGTGCGTATCAAATTCTAATTCTGAATATTGTGTTTTTGGCTTACTAGCCTTTGATTCAATCTGTTCCTGATTAAAGGAATTATTGCTAGCGTATGTCTCAATTCCTGTTTGTACTGCAATTGTTGTTAACAAAATTGTTCCTAAAATAAATAGACTTTTTTTCATAATTATTTCTCCTCTTTCTTTTCTTTTTCATTTGAATTATTTGTTTTATCGTTATCCATCGTACTTTTACTGTATCTGTTTATGAAATTCTGAAACAATGAAACATCGATTCCTATTTTTTGATAATTTTCTAATATTGATTGAATTTCCATTAATAAATATCCAAAGTAGAGTACATAGAGTAATCCTGTACCTGTATTTCCTGGAATAGTCATTGCTAACGGGATAAAGAATATGAGTAACATTAGTGCAGCTATTTTCTTTAAAATTCCATTGATTCCTATTCTTGATTGAAAGTCTATTTTTGGATTCATTTTTGCGGCAAAAACTCCTGATAAGAAATCAATAATCATTGCGCAGCAAATCATTGCTAGAATAAACATATGGTTACTTTCTAGTCCCATATGAATAATCAGTTCTTGTATCTTATCCATAGAACTCTCCTTATCTGTATGTTTATAAAGATTCACACAGCATTTCATTTAGAAACTTTTTAAAATGTTGTTTCGTTCTTTGTGCTCTCTTTCTACTCTTTTCATCATAGTTGGAACCCCATTGGCATAGCTTTGAAGCTTCACATGACGTATATCCTTGTAACAACAAGAGGATAAATTTGCTTTGTTTAGGAAATTTTTTTATATAGTTTTTTAGCATCTCTTTATAGCAAATTGCTTCTTCTATATCTATTCCTGCATCTTTTTGTTGACACGTATTACTATCTAACTCGTTCCAACGTGCAGAGTCATAAGAAATACCATTTTTGTCAGCGCTATCACATGTATTGCTTTTGTATAATCGCCACACACTTTTTTCAGCAAGATTCATTCTAAAAAGAACAATATTTTTAAAAGTATGTTCTACTTTTTCTTGTCTTGCATATGTTTCAAGCGCTTCCCATACGGCCAAATCAAAAGAACTTATAAAATCTTCATACGGGATACAAAGCTTATAGAGTTCGCTTCTATGCTTTGCATTTTTTGCAGATACACCTATATATCTTTCCATATATTCCATTACATTTATCAAATCTTCTTCCTTATTTGTAAACCTATAGATATCTGATAACCGAGTTACTTCTGCCCAAAACTCCACATAATCACTACCTTCTATTTTTATAAATGTATGTAATGAAAATATCCATTTTGTGACATAAAATAATTACGTTAGTAATGGATTTCATATAGGTGTGTATTTAGTTTTCAATGATCTTAATGCTTTATCTTAAGAAATATTGCTTTAAACACTAATAACTAGTGTTTAAAGCAATATAATTTGTACTAATTAAAGAATCCTTTGCCCCATACAGTGTCTGTACGACCATCATCTGGTCCCACTGCCACGTAGCGGCGCAAACCAGAGCCTGCAATATAACTAATCCACGCATAGCCATTTGCGAAAATATAACTGTCATAGCCAATTGACTGACCTGCTTCGTAATAATCTAATGCAGCACTATTTGGATCGGTGTCCGCACTGACCGGAAGCTTGCGATTTGGAACAAAATTACCTGCTTTAGGTACCAACCCAATAGAATTAGGGTGTGCCTGTGAACCAGGATCTCCACCATTATCAAAAAATCCTGTTCCCCATACAGTGTCTGTTCGACCATCATCTGGTCCTACTGCCACATAACGGCGCAATCCCGAACCTGCAATATAACTAATCCATGCATAACCATTGGCAAAAACATAACTATCGTAGATAATGGCCTGACCAGCTTCATAATAAGCTAATGCTGGGCTATTTGGATCTGTATCACCACTTACCGGTAATCTCATGCTAGGATAAAATACACCACTCAATGCACTTCCCGTATTTGAACCCGATCCTGAAGGGGTATTATTTAAAAATCCTGTTCCCCATACAGTGTCTGTTCGACCATCATCTGGTCCTACTGCCACATAACGGCGCAATCCTGAACCTGCAACGTAACTAATCCATGCATAGCCGTTAGCAAAAACATAACTATCATAAACAATAGCCTGACCAGCTTCGTAGTAATCTAAAGCCGGACTATTAGGATCCGTATCACCACTTACCGGTAATCTCATACTTGGATAAAATACACCCGCTGAAGGATTCACTGAATCTCCTTTTGAACCAGAAGAATCTCCAGGATATGGTTTTGAAGCACCTCCAAAACGATAAATAGCAGCTGTAGGGCGTCCAGCACTAACCCAATATTGATCATAACTATTTATTGTGATACCAACGTTTGTACTAGCATTGCAATGAATAATCATATTTTCATCAATAAAAATCCCTGTATGACCGAACTCTCCACCTGAATTGCCTCTAATTCCCCAAATGAAAATGTCTCCTCTTTGAGTAGCATAGTTCCCATTTATCAGTGGTAATTGTGACCAACCTACACGCTCAAGTTGTCCAAAAAGTGAATCTGTATTTCCTGGATAAGTAGTAGGAGGAATGAACCCAGCTTCTCTTAATGCAAAATATACTGCACTAGAACAATCATAAGAGTTTGGTCCTAATCGGTAATCCATACTGTAAGTAACACCTTGGGCTTTTTTACCTTCCATCCAACGAATCATTACATCAAACCCAATACGAGCTTGGTTATTTGTCTCAGTATTTCCAGAAGCCCCTTCTAGATAAAGTGAAGCCTCAGCATTTCTTCGTTCAACAAGTTTTGGTAATTTAATGCTTCCGATGTCATAGACATACAATTTCATTTCTCTTGCAGCCGAATTAAATTCCTTTGTGTTTGTAAAATGCATAACATCTGAACTTGGTAAAAAACCTAATCCTTTTGAATGAGAGAAAGAAACTAATGCATCAAATTGATTTTGGGTTGCTTTAATTGCCAGAAGCTTGGATATTAATGTTGCATGTTCAGATAAATCATCACGTAAAATTTGTTCAGCTTGGCTTTCCGTGATAGTCATTCCTGATTTAATTGGGTGTCTGTCATTTGATAAATGACCATACCCAATTGACAAAATTCCGTCTCTTCCTGCTACAGCTTTAAGTGAAAAGGAAGAATATTTTTTACATAGGTTTACTGCTTTTTGACTATAATTCATAAAATCACCTCAATATTTTTTGTCGCGACTTTTTTCGTATACGCCTATATATGTTGATGAGAATATCTATTTGTGACAATAGAATAAGTAATTCTTTTGTTTTATTATTAAGTACGATAAAATTAGTTATAGATTGTATAAGGAGGAATATTATGAAAAAATTAGTTTTTGTTGCTTTAGTTGTTCTTTTAACAGGGTGTAGTTCTCAGAAAGCAAATGAATCTAAAGATCAAGAAGAATCTGCCACTAACTCGACATCAGTGAAAAAAAGTACTAGCAATTATAATTCTAGTACAGAATCAAGCTCTAGCACCGAAATAAAAGAAACTTCTACAAGTTCAAGTACGAATCAGGTTTCCACAACTCCTAAAAGTGAACCATCTACAAATGTAGAAGAATCAAATTCTTTAGAATCTGCACCTTATGCTGTAGATATTAGTAATTTAAACAATCCACTAGTATTCAATTTTAATGGAATGAATGTGCCTAATTCAGTTACTTTAGAGAATTTAAATTCAACACCTACAGCAACCTTTCGAACTAAATTAATTGGGGCTGAAAATAGCCAATTGAAAGAATCTATTAATAAATATGAGTTATCTATAAATACAATTCCCACAAAAGAGATTAGAATATTTTCATCGGGCGATAATAGCATTAGAACAGTTAAAGTAAATACAGAATTAATTTTAGGAAGTAATATTTATTCAAACTATGAACGAAATATATCAGGTAATTTATACTTGTTTATCAATAAAAATGGAACCATATCTTTAATAACTCCGAATTACGCAGGCAATGTTACTGATGATCAAAAAGATGTTATGCTAGAAGTAACTCAATAACTAGCGCAATTAATTAATAAAAAGAAATCTTCTAAGTAAGAAGGTTTCTTTTTATTAATTTCATCTATTGATAACTTTATTTTTAAGGTACTCATCTATAGACTACTTTTTCAATCTCTTATTCTTAATGAAGTTTCCAAAATAGCTTCTATATAAAAAATAGTTACATCACTTTTTTAACGAAAAATAAAAAGGTGACGTATTTAGTAGTCACCTTTTATAAAGTTTTGGAATTAGCAAGCCCGCTTGCTCTTGTTCTAATAACATTTCAAGACCGATAGCAAGAATTTTCGATTCGCTTTTTCTATATTTTGTTTTGAGATACTTTAACCCTTCTTGTTGTTTTAAATTTAAATTAGATTGTGCACGCTTATTACCTTTCTTTATAGCCATTCTGATCCATCCTTTTTATTAAATAGTATTCCCTCCATTAATAAATGTATTAGTTGATTAGCTCTTTATTTTTAAATTGCAAGCCTTCCTGGTAACCAGACTGAAAAGCATCGAAGTTTTCAACCTGATGTGAGGTGTCTTTTCCTTTAACTAAGCCTAGCTTTGAGACTTCTTCATGGACTGCGACAGGCAACTGCAATGCAAGTTCGTAACCATTCGTAAGTACCTGGGCTTCAAATACAGAACTAAGAGCTGTCAAATACCCTTCGATATAGTCTTGTTTTAATTGCCATTTTCGTTTATATTTTCGCTTAATTTCCGGTTGCTTCATAAACTCTTTTGAACAAAAGGCAACACTACCTTTTGCATATAAAAATGTAATTTCTGCAATCTCTGCATCTGTTGTTAAACCTACGTAGTGTAATTCTATATCTGAAGAACTTTGATAGTAATTCTTCACACGAAAATTCTTTGCAATGATTCCAGCTAGTCTGTAGACCCATTTATGTGGTCTTCCTTTGTAAATCACTTTATCTACAACCTTTTCCTGTCTTTGGTGTTGCTGATAATGAAACACTTCTTCTTCATCAATTCCATAGGCTAGCATCAATTCCTGGGCCTTTGCTAAAGCTGTCATTGATTCTTCATCATTCGCATCGTTCGCTAGTGCTAACAACCGTTGTATTTTATCTTTCCTTTTTTCATCCATTGGTATTCACCTGGGTCTTACTATTCTTTAAAATTGGATCATCAGCTGTGTTTCTTGAAAGCCCACACACGACTCCTTCTAACGCTCGTTCCATTTTCGTTTGTTTTTCGGTTCTCTCCTTTTTACTTTCATGATATAACTTATTCAAATCGATTTTTTCAGTCATTTTTTACATCCCCTCTTCTATTAATGTTTTTTTGTCTTGCTAAACTCAACCTTTTTGAATCTTCTGTATGGATTTTTTATTGTTTTTTATCAATGTATCAATCATGTTTTGCGTGATTGCATCCGGAATATACCCTTGCTTAATAAACAGCAGTTTTTCAAGATTGGCTCTGTACTTGTTGATTAATTTAACGTTATTTTTATCCACTTGATCGCCAGATCCAGAATGATACACTTTTTCTTTCAAGCGACGCTGCTCTTTTCTAACTACGCTAAGCGCAATCGTTAATTCAGACGTATTGAACGATTCAAGTTCTTTTATCGTCGTATATTGATAAAAGCAAGGATCTTCTATTATGGTTAATTCCCGTATTTCCATACTCATTTTCCACCTTTCTTATAATTCCTTACATTAGGCTTCAGCTGGGCCAAAAAGCCCAACTGATACCATAAAATATATATTTTTTTATCTATGCAGTTCGTAAAAGACTGCCTAGTATTGGATCAAATTGAATCATTCCAAATTCTGAAAATGCAGGATTCGTCGTATTAACTACATACACATATTGCCTATAAGATTCTAAATCCCTGTGACAGTAAAGCCAATCACTAGTATCGCGTCCAACGTAGAATAATGATAAAAATCTCTGGCCATCTGCTGTTTTATTTTCAGTTATATAGTACACCAGGAAGCCATACTTCTTTTCGGCCGTCTTTATGATTTCTTCTATTTCTTCAGTGACTAAAATATTTTCACCTTGAAAGTAATTGCTGGTGTAGTGGCATTTCCCTGTTTTCATGAACTCATCAATGACAGAACTTGATACATCGGCAAGCATCATTCTATAACATGCTTCTTTTTTTAGAGTTTCGTTGGCCATTGTCGTATTACTTAATCTTCTCATTTGTATTCCTCCAAAAGCAATATTTTTTTTAATTCGTTACTGTTAGATAATTGTTCCATTCTATGAGTTGTAATGAATCCTTGCCATAACTCCATCGTTATGGCAGGAACCCATTGAATATTTTTCTAAGGTACGCTATACTTATTCATGACTATAAATAGTTAACGTCCTAGAAATCTTTTGTCTTCAGCAAAAGGTTTCTTTTTTTGTGCTTTCAGCTGCAGGATCTAATAACTTATTGATAAATTCCTTATCTGCATCTGTACAAGCCGGATAATAGTTAGAAATGAAGAATTCTCCATTTTCGTCAATTTCTAGTGCTACTTTTCGCAACCCTTTAACGAAATAGAATATTGGTTTTTTCTTCCACTGCGTCACTGCACCGCTTTCTATCAGCTCTTTTGTTCTCTCACTTACCACCTTGTTTTCATCAGCTTCCTTCATTTGTTCCAAGGTCGCAATTTTATTTTTTAGTTTCGTGATTGCTGCTCCGTAGGTTCTCGCCTTAATTGCTGGTTTTGTCTTGTTATAGGCTTTTGCTTTTTCGTTAGCCTTTTCAAGCTCTTTTAGTTCATTTTTAAAGTAGTCAATGTTATTGACGCTTGTTTTTGCGCCAACCGTCGCATAACTTGATTTACCGACCACATGAACGTCTTTAATTAGCTCGTTTTTTTCCTTAAAGTCTTCTACCTTTTCCAGCATTTCCACTCTTTTTTCTTGTTTTTCTTGTTCCTTCAGTAATTTAATTGCACGATCATGATAGCCATTTACTTTCTTATAAATGTCCCCACGGCCAATAATGTTAGGCTGTCCGAAAGGGATACGGTCATGTTCCGCTCTAATTAAGCGGTGTGTTTCTTCGCTTTCTCTTTTTAGTCGTTGCAATTTCCCTTGTGCTTGTTCAAGTCTAGTCATTTTTACTCGCTTCTTTCTGTTTTTTATTTTTTTCAAAACTCATTTTTTTTGAAGATTTAGGAAGGGGTGCTTCTTTTGAACTTCGTTGGTTCGGTATTTTTCTGTGGTCCTCTCCTTTCTTTGTTTGCTGTTATGATCCATTTCTTCAGTGAGTTTGAGGTTTTGGGTGCGCAGAGAACAGACATCAGACACAAAGAAAACACAAGGGCGAGCTTGCTCGTGCATTTTACCCTTGTGTTTTCGACTGGCTGTTGTATGATTCGCAAGTACACAAGGCCGGCTCACTGAAGAAATGATAACCGCAACAGAGTGACGAGTGACAGAAAAATGCCATAGAACCAACGCCTTTTTTCTGTAGCAGTGAAACTGCTTCAGAAAAAACTTAAATCTGCGGAACGCTTCCTTGTGGTCTCACAAGGAACAACTCGTGTCAATGTCCTTTTCCGTTAAGCGAGGAACGAGTAGGAAAAGAGAAACGTTCACCAGTCGGAACGAATGGGAATAGAACGTTTAATTGACTCGTGTTGAGTGCAGCAGAAAATCCATTGGTTTTGGAGCAAGGGCAACTGCACCGCAGCGGAACAATGGATTTTGTCCTAGATTTCGGTTAGGAATGCTAAGAACGGTCTTTTCTTAGCATTCCTAACGTTTAATCTTTAATGACCTTGACCCATTTGTCTACCGCTTGTTTCAATTCATCTGGTACCTTTTGTCGATTCTTCTTTCCTTGTAACTGAACAACCCTATTGTAGTTGTACTCTAATGTGAAATAAGATTTTTGAGGGTTCTTCTTCTCTCTTACGAAGATAATCGTTGTTTCTCCCTTTGCGTGTCTGCTTATATAGCTTGCTACGCAATGGTTTAGTGCTTTTCCTTCTTTTTTTATGTCGTTTGCTCGTTTAGGTAACACAAATGTGTACCCATCAATATCTCTTTCATACTTCCTTAATTGTTCCAAACGTTCTTTTATTTCTTTATCCCTTTCTTCATAGTTCACCTGATTAATTCTATCCACTGCACAATCGTGTGCGACTTCTAAATCTGGCGGTAACTGATTACGTTTGTTTATTTCTATTTTTAGGAGCGTTAACATATTGAGGTAGTCTTGATAATATTTAAATGACTTTCCTTGCTTTACTAACCAATTCTGAAACTTAACAGCGCCAATCTCATTTGGAAAATCGGATATGTCGCTCTTTAATACGTATTTTTCAATCCCTTTTACCATTGGTATGTTTAAGCTTTCAAATGTTTGTTTCAGCTGTATCTCTTTTAAACTATTGTCTGTATTCTTTAAAAATGTTTTGTACTTCCTTAAACAGTTCTTTGTAAGTATTCGCATGTCTACTGCACCACTCATAACATCATATGCTAATTTATGAGCATTTATTTTCTGAGCAAATTCTATCAAGGTTCTATATTTGTACGTGATAGCTAAATTGTCAACGTTTAGTCGCTCTAAATTTAGATATTTCAACTCTGACACACGTTCTAAACGCTTTTTCCATTCATTAGGATATAAGGCTATGCCCATATTGTAACCATAATATACAGGTAAACATATCTTTCCAATCTTGATATGTTGATTATTTGAAAATATTTCAATACATTCTAGCTGTTCACGAAAACATTGCACTCCATTTTCATACTCTGAAATAACTTTGTAGGTCTGTACTTCAATTCGCTTACTTGTACTTAGAACAATCTGAAAACAATTACTTGAATCATAAAAGGTCAATCGAGAGTTCTTTCTCAATTTTTTCTCAATTATCCAATCGTGTTTTCTTGTTGAAGCAACAATGGTTTCATTTTTATTTTTCCATACATATGTCCGAAAAGAAGTGTAGCACCATTCAAAGAACGCTCTTGGCGGTTGTAATTTATTCTCTACATAGTCATTAGTATTCATTAAAAATCTTCCCCCTCAAACAAATCTATTTCGTTATTATTCTTGGTTTCTACTGGTGTTGGTCGCTGTATTTTTTGATTGATATAATCGCTTTTTATTGTCGCTTGTATTTTTGGCTTATCCGTTGGCAGTTCGTCAAGCGTATAATATTCTCTAACCCAGTTAAAAACAGTAATGTGACTAGCCATTGCCCCGTTACCATTACGTATTTCATAGGCCTTTTGAATGCAGTAAGCTTCTGCCCCTTTCAATGTTCTATCTTCCTTTAAAATACCAGTCAAAAGGTCTTTATCGGTTTGCTGACATAGCCAGTTGTGAATAGCTTCTAGTCTACTGTCAGGTTCGGTTTCTAGTTCTTTTAACATCTTTTCCAGTGCTTGCTCTTGTATAGTCAATTGACTAGTTAAGAAAAAACGTTCATAAGAAAATCTGTCGCTAATTACTAGCCATTTGTATTTCGTCCCTTTATCTATCGTTTCATCAATGGTTAGATAAAGGGACGAATAGTTACCGTCGGAGTCTTTAATCGCAACGATTGCTTTTTCTGGTAGCTTTTCAAGATAAAAAAGCAACGTCACGACTGGATAAAGGGCTACTTCATAATTAGGATAGAAACACAAAAATTGGAAGTTTTTTCCGTTTCTTTCAATGCTTTCTTTTCTAAAAGCTACACTGATATAACCTTGTGTGTCGTCAAAAATAGTGGTTGCTAGATTTTGATTGTATTGTTTGAGTGCGTATGTCAATTCTTTTACAGTTTGTATATTTTGAAAGTCCATAACGTTCCCTCGTTTCTTTTGTTAGTCCAACCTCTTATGAATAAGAGGTTGGGGGAAATTCACTTGTCAAAGGTCATGAGATACGTTATACTTGAATTACAAATTTATTCAGGTATAACTACCAATTCTTTAGAAATCTTTTGTTAGTGGCAAAAGGTTTCTTTTTTTGCGCTTTTTTCGTGGAAATAATTCAACACCTCTAAAATATCTTTTTCACCTCTTTCGTTGTTTTAAATGATAAATTCTGTTGTTTCGTGATTATCTTCTGTTAAGATTATTTCTTGGTCGTAATGCATGTTAGAAACTAATTCATGTGCTTGTTCTTCGCTTTCAGCGTAAACATATACAGCTACCTCTAAAGTTTCAACAATTGTCACACAGTATTTTTTCTTTTTTTTTGCCATTCTTACACGTCCTTCCATTCAATATGGTTCAATAAAAATGATAGTTGGTTTAAACGGTCATTGGCATTTTTTAAACAACCATAATTTAACAACAGCGTGACTGTATCATTTTCATTGATTGCTTGGCTTAATTTTTGGTATTCCAATTGTGCCTTTTCTAGGTCAAGTTTTAATTGTGGCTCATTCATTTTAACCACCTCCTTTCAGGTTTTTGGGTTTTGAACAACCATTTTTGTTAGGCGTTTGAGGAAGTGAAGCTGGACGGTCAAAAATTCCTTTTCGTCAAACGGTGTAGTCTACCCCCTTTTTCGTTTTTGTTTAGGTTGTTCATTTTCGCCAGTGTGTTCGTGTCGCTCGCTGTGCCGTGGAAGGACCATAGACATAAAGAAAAAACAAGGGCGAGCTTGCTCGTTTATATACCCTTGTTTTTTCGACTGGCTGTGGTACTGTAGCAAACAGTGAGCAGCACGTTACACACTGCAAAATGAACGTCCTGAAAACGAAAAAGGTCGCGTGACACTGTTCTGACATCAGAAAAGGGATTTTTGACCGGAACGCCCTTGATTTTGTTTTCTAGTAGGTATGAAATACCTACTAGAAATGTTAATCACTGCGGAACGCTTCCTTGTGATCCCACAAGGAACAACTCGTGTCAATGGCCTTTTCCGTTAAGCGAGGAACGAGTAGGAAAAGGAAACGTTCACCAGTCGGAACGAATGGGAATAGAACGTTTAATTGACTCGTGTTGAGTGCAGCAGTTAATCCGTTGGTTTTGGAGCAAGGGCTACCGCACCGCCGCGGAACAACGGATTCATTCCCTTTTCCCGAACTAAAAAAGGTGCACGTCTGTATAGATCGTTGCGCCCTGGTCTTGCATGACTATTTTTTATTGTGTTAAAATTACTTAGTACAATCGAATAATCAAAAAAACACTACTATTCGTCTGGTCGTTTAGTAGTGTTTTTTATTGATTTGTAATATCTTTCCGATTCATCGAAATAATTCACTATGTGAGCCTATTCGAGCTAAAGTTAGGATCAATTTATCACCGTCAATTTTATAAATCAGTAACCAATCTGGTTCAATATGGCACTCTCTTGTACCTATATAATTTCCTGTTAGTGCGTGGTCTTTATACTTTGGCGGCAATGTTTGCTGTTCTTGTAAAAGTACTAATACTTCTTTTAACTTCTCTAAATTCTTTCCTTGTTTCTTTGCTTTCTTAAAGTCTTTTTTGAATTGGTTCGTGTAAAATATTTCAAGCATTTAAATCCTCCATTAAATCCTCCACGGAAGAAAATCCACCATGAACATTTCCTTCTTTAATGTCTTTTAATGCTTGTAGAGTCTCTTTGTTTCCCTTATTAATCATAAAAGGAATTGCTTGCTCATTAATAGACTGTTTTAAGAAAATCGTAATTGCACTTGTCATATTTAACCCTAAATCATCAAATAATTGTTCTGCTTCTTCTTTTAAATTTTCATCAACATTTACATGTATAGGTTTCTTTTTTGTAGTAGCCACCTTTACCCCTCCTTTATGTATATAACTATAACACAATATGTTGTTACCGACAACATATTATGTTATAATTTCTCACTAAAACCTTTCAATAATTCATAACGGCTAATTATTAATTTCTCCATGGTATATGCTGGGTAGTAACGTGTTCCTATTGTGGTCTGTTCTCGTTATTGGTGAAAAATCTTTCTCTAACAAAGGAAGTGAAGTACATTTAAATTTGTATCCTCTTTCTTTCAGTTCTTTAGTTAAAAAACCTTTTGGGTCAACAATTACTTCCACATCATTCTCCACATTCACCTTCCATACTTCACCTACTCCTGGTACTGTAGATTTTAAGATCCTATCTTTCATGGCTGAAAGCCCCTTTCTGTCACATATCCTTGAATGCTCCAAATTCCTATCAACTGACTTTTAGCTTGTTCTTGCGCTTTCTCTAATTCTTCTAAGTACTTAGTATTTGGCTCTTTTACATAAGCCACACGTGCTAAACCTTCACTCACAAGCGTTTTTTGTAGTAATGTTCCATCTACAAATATGTAGCCCAACGCTCGGCCGTAGCGGTCTGTTTTATCGCCCTTATCATATTCAAAAGTGATTTCTGTAGCAGTAGACAAAAGCTCTTTTGTGCGGTTACTAGCTGCCAACCCAAACGGTTGAACTTTTGTGTTTGGTTTGACCGTCTCGGGTGTGTCAATTAATAAAAAGCGAACCTTTCGTTCTTTTCCGTCAATTCTCAAAACCGTTGTGTCACCGTCTACGTGTCGTACAAAGTCAGCTGGTATACGTTGATCGTTTGAGATCGTTTGAGTAAAATTTCCAGTAACTTCTTTTACGCTATCCTGTGCTTTTTGTTCAAGACTTACGCATCCTGATAATAAAAAAGTGGCTACTGCTGTAAGCAGCAGCCACTTTTTACCGATTAACTTTTTCATTTTCTCCCTCCTTCAGATAAATTTTAATAATAAGCAGGCGGTTCCATATCATCCATACCATAAAACGGTTCGGCGTTCGCCATTTCTGGCATTTGTTGTTTTTGTTCTCTATTTTGTACAGTTTCTTTTGATTCTAAAAATTCAAAGCCTGCTACGACTAATTCTGTAACATAATGCGTTTGTCCTTGTTGATCATCATAAGAACGTGATTGTAATTCACCATTTACTGCAATTAATGAACCTTTTTGCGTATATTTTGCTAACACCTCTGCAGGTTTCCCCCAGATTACACATTGAATAAAAGTCGTTTGGGCATTCCCGTCTTTATCAAGTCTTTCTCTTTTGCAAGCTAATGCAAAATTGGCAACGGCCTTCCCTGTTGACGTTACTCTTAGTTCTGAACTTTTTGTTAATCTTCCTACTGCACTTGTTTTAATCATTCTTGATTCCTTCTTTCTTTTTATTTGGTCGTCCAAAGAGGTTTTACCTCTTTGGACGTATAATCTAATTTTTTACTAATGTAATTCAATTCCTAGCACCACATAACCTTCACGTTGTGCATAATCCGTTATATAAATAACTTCCGCTTCGCATTCATCATCTAAATACATGCCATTCATATATTCTTCGAGAATTAAAATATCCCCTACTTGAAAATTACGATCGTTCTTTCTTATCTCAAATGTTTTTCGCCGTTCTTTTACTGCCTTGAAAAACTCGGTTTCAATTTTTAATGTGTGAATAACTGGGCGTCGTTATTCCATTTTACTTCCTCCTTAGGCTGTTGCTGTTAATGTCTTTTGTTTGGCTTGTTCTTCTTTAACTACCTGCGAACCATACATATTGCGAATATCGCTCATATTGTATTTTTTCTTACTGCGTTTTTTATATCCATCGGGGGCTAAATACCAGGACTTTTTGTTGTTGCTCCATTTCATATTTAAAGCTTTTAACTCTTCTTTATAAGGCTTGGTGTTCCCTGATACCCATAAGAATGCGCCTATCACTTCAATTGAAACATTTTCCATTTTTAGCGTTAACAACTTGTGTATGATTTCTTGCCATTCTTGCGGTGTTTCTGTCGTTTCTTTTTGGTAGTACTCACCTTCTTTATTTTTGTGTGTATTTTTAAGCTTATCGAACAACGCTTCATACTCGTTATTTATTTGCGCCATTTCTTTATCAGTACCGCCCATGTCTGGGTGGTACTTTAAAGCTAGCTTTTTATATACGCGTTTCAATTCTTCTAATGTCGTTACATCTTTGATAAATTTCATGTTAATCGCCCTTTCTGATTGTTGCTGAGCAGTTAAGCTGCCCAGCGTTCCAATTTTTCAATTGATTTTTTATCATTTTCAAGGTCGGCTTCTGTGTACCATTCTGGTAACTCTTTATCAGAAAATAGACTGTAGATAAATTCTAAGATTTCCATGCTTTCTCTAGCTTTAACAGCTGATTCACATTGATTAACGTAATATCTTACATCTTGTCTAAGTCTATCGACATAAGAATAATGAAACGTTTTGTTTCCTTCTACCATTTTTTTTAATCTGTTTTTTTCTTTTGTTGTTAGCATTTTGCTTTCCTTCTTTCGATTTTAATTTTCAAACAACCAATAGATAGCTATTTTTTGGTCAACGCCTTTCCAACCAACCTTTTCGGTTGAGTGAGTGAGGCGCCGGGTGTTAGGGGTGCAACCCCTAAGGTCTTGATTAGGCTCGTTTTTAGACGAAGGCCTGTTTGTTTGATTTTGCTTTTCAGTTTTCAAAGATCAGAGGGGAAATTCTGGTTAGATTCCCTTTTCGTATATCGGTCGTTCGGCATAACCGACTGGAAAACATGTTCTGTCGGAGGACAAGGGTCGGCTTGCCGATGCCACTTGCCCTTGACCTCCGACAGGTTATGTTTTAGGTTATACTCGCCGAGTGACTGATAGACGATTAGGGAATCTTAGAAATTACACGGCTGTGAGAACTGATAAATCAAACACACTAGCCCTTCCTAAAAACGGGCCTGATTCAGACGCATGGTTTTTGCGTCTGAATCACTACGTCGGTTCTCCGACGTAGAAAAAAGAACGAAGCATGACTTCGTTCTTTTCCTCTCTTAGGTGACAACCAATCTATTGGTGTTCTTCTGAAAGAAGAAACGCTTCTTTTCTAACAATTTTTTATATGAATAAATGATACGACTACCAGTTAATAAACGTATCTTCTTCTATTAGTTTTTTCATGTTTGGTTCAAATTCTTCAGCTGAAAAAACATGCAATCGATCAAACACTTCTTTGTACTCGTCTCCTTCTTTGTCAATAAAATATTCTTTAAACATATCAAGTTCTTCCTTAATGATTGAACTAGGTGTTACATAAATTAAGCGTGCATCTTCATAATTTTTTAAATGTTTAATGTATTTTGGAAACACACCCTGACTATAACGTCGTTTTGTCTTTAGTGTTAATTCTATTTCAAATTGCCACTCTACTTCTCGTCCAATACTATCCAAAAACATAAAAATGAAGTCAGGAACAAAGTATTTTACGCCTTTTTGATTTTTCTTCTCGTCCTTTACTTCATATACTTTGCGACGCTCTGATACTACCGCTTTAAGGTGCGGGTGGTTATTACAAAGTTCCAACATTTTTATCAGATAATCATTAATTTGTAAGTGGTGTTGTAAATTGTATTCAGGAACTTTTGGCAAGGTGTAGTACCCACCAATGTAATTATGCCCTTCTTTTGTTAGGTAATAGAACGTGTGCATTCCATTTTTTGATCGGGCAATTAATCCATCTGTTTTTAATAAATTTAAGTGCTTATAAACTGTGCTTTCTGCTGATAACCGTTCAATTTGGAAAAAGTCAATTAATTGTTGAACTGAGATAACTCTTAATTCATGGAGTAGACATAAAATAATTAGCCTTGTTTTATCTTTCTTAGTGTAGTCAATGTAATAGTTATATAGTAATGGTTTCAAAATATCACCGCATTTCTATAAAAAGTACAAATAGGCAAAGCCTATTTGTTTCATTGAAAAAGAGTTTCGGAACAACGTGTAGAAATTCTTTTTCAGATTTTAAGTCCTCAAAGTTTTGGTGGAGGATTTAGGAGGTTGTTGCTTTGGGCGATAGTCCCTTCAAGGTTTGGTGAAGGGGCGTCTATCGCAAGGGGTAGTTGTTAATCTTTTGAACTTTATCTTTTGAACTTTTTTCTTTAATTTTTATTACTTCTACCACCTTACTCATTCTATTTTTTTACTCTATTCTGTTTGTCCTCGGCGCTTGGTATTTTTTTCGTAGTTGCAAAATTCCTGACCATTTTCGCTTAATGGGGGTTTTAACCCACGTTGAGCGAAAATGGTCAGGAATTTTGCAAGCGGAGAAAGCCTTTTATACCAAGCGCCGAGGACCGCTCTCCTAGATTTTTTATTCTATACCTACTCTATACTTACTCTACGCTTACTCTATGGCTACTCTCGTTTTTCATTTGCTATTTCTTCTAAATCTTACGATTATTTTTAAGCCAATTTAATGCGTTTCGCACGTAAACTTTCTGTGGTGGTAGATTTACATTCTCTGCTGTACGATAAATAATAAACTCCCCTGTACGCAATTCTTTTATCTTGTTTGGACTAATCTTGAAGCGATCTACATTACGTTTGGTTCCTCTATCTCCTGACCAATCAGATTTTCCAACATCTGAATAGCCATCTTCTTGTTCCGTAACTGAAGTTACATCAATGTCTTGATACGTTCCCATTGTTTCACTCCAATACTCGGCTTCACCTTTTTCGTTGGTCTTTCCAATGAACAAAGTATTCACATTTCCGACAAGTTGTTCCATTAATTTATCGCCTAATTTTGCAATATCTGCCATCGTTTGAGGAGTGAAAATACCGTAAACACCTGCACCTCTTCCTTTATTTACCATATCAATAAACGTTTCATTTAGATAAGAAGCAGGTTCATCAAAAATCACAAGGACTTCACGTTTAACATTTTTTCGATACATTTCAGAAGCAAAATAATTTACGTCTCCGACTAACATTTGCGCTAAAGTGCGGATATATTCTTTGTAAATCAACCCATTGAACGATACGTAAACTAACTTGCGTTGATTGACAATTTCTTGCACATCAAGAACATTTTTTGCGTTTTTTGTATCAAATAATTTTCCTAACTCACTGTCTAATAACATGTTAATGTTTGTCTGTAATGCTTCTGATGTGGCATACAAATAAAACGGTGAATCTTTATGTTCATAACGAATAAATAATCGTTCGAACAATTTTTGTTTGATATTTTCTCCTGTTTCTTCGTCTGTTGGCAAATATCTTAGGTTTCGTTTTAGTAATAAATAGTACGAGTCTAAATCTAATGTTTCTGGATTAAGGACAATCGTTTCCGTTTCTTTTTGTGCTATTCCTAGTTGGGAAATGTTTCTAAATTTACTGTTCTTAATTTGTGAATCTTCCTCTTTTTCTTCTTTATCAAGGTCTGAATCAGGCAGTATCTCGCTTCCTTCTTTCACTGATTTTTTCTTAGGTTGTTGTATTTTCTTTTCTACTTCAATCTCAAATAGTTTGGGATTGTTTGGTAAAATCGCATCCGCAAATAAGTGTAAAACATTTCTCGGAAGTAAAAATCGTTGAACAAATGGTAGACTTCGTTCAACGGTTTCTGTCGTACGAGTGTCTCCAGATAAAGTAACCTTGGCTCCTTTAAACTCGTCTAACAATTGAATTGTTACTTGCAAAAGAGCTTTCGCTGCGCCTGAATAAAAGACACTTTCTGTTTCGGCTAAAGACACTAACTTATCTCGAATAGATATGTCATTTCCATGCTCTACTGGGTTGTATCTCATATCGCCATCATCCGTAAAAGCATGCACTTCTTTGTCATAAAATTTGGCAATTTCTAGCATACTTTCTAATGTATCTCGAGCGCCTTTTCCATCAATCAATATCACCGGAAAATTAAATTTGACTGCGTGTTGGACGAGTAATTGAAGTAACGTTGTTTTCCCTGAACCAGTGGTTGCTGGAATAAGGGCGTGCTGATTGAACTCTGAAAAGTTCATAATATATGACAACCCGAACTCACTCATACCAAGTAATAATTGGTTGGATAGTTCTTTATACTTGTCAATATCAACACTTTCTACTGCTTCTTGGTATTCTTTTTCTTGTTCATCAGTAAAGCGTTGTGACTCTTCAAACTTATTTTTTTGCCTATTTTTGTATTCTTTAGATTCCGTCACTTTCTTCCGTTCGTCTTCCTTTGAAATAACTTTTCGTTTTGCCACAAATGAAGAAAATGCCAAAAAAATGGCCCCCATTCCACTTGATCCAATAAGCAAAGCGACTATTGTCTCCCAATTAAAACGAAGTGCTGTATGAAGAAGATTTAAGGGGAAAAGAAGATACGCAGACAGATACCCTCTGGGAATCCAGAGGATAAATGCAAAAACATTTATTACAAATAACACAGCTGAAAAACTAAGAAAGACAATACTATTTCGTTTCAAAAAACTCTCATAATCCATATCAAATACATTTGCAGCCTTGTCTCTTTTATCAACCGCTAGACCAATTAGTAATGGAATACTGCCTAAAATCGCAAAAGGATATAAAAGAACTCCGACTAATCCAAAGACTAGTCGGAGTTGGTGGTAGCGAGTCATTTTTTGTTGTTCTTGCCCTATTGGCGGTTTCTTTGGTTGTAGCAAGCCATTGTTAAACAAATTATTTCCTTGCACGAGGTTGTCTCACTCCTTTAGGTTTGTTTGTTATCTTCTGTGTACCAGGCTTCTTGCGTTCTCTGCGAACAACTGGTGATTGTTTAGTTCTCTTTTCTTTCTTAATTATTGGCGTGTTATGTCTATTCATACGTGTGATTGGCTCATTTACCTTGGGTTGTACACGTTGTGGTGTAGAATGCGTTTGAGGTACATCAACTTGTGTTACTTGCTTCACTTGATCCATTTTTTTGCGTACTTCTGGACGTCGATAGGCAGGATTACTTCCCAACGTTCCACCACTCCGTTTGACCGTTTGGGCCGCTACTTTTGATTGGATATTTTGACGAGTGGTTGGTTGTCCTGTTCGTCTTGGACTACGAGCAACCACTTGTTTTTTCATATCTTTTGGTTTATTTGTTGGTTGAAGTACTTTTTCTCCTTGTCGTTTCATAAGTGTTTGATGACCTGTTTCGCGTTTTTTACTTCGCTGTCCAGTACGCCGATTTTGATTTCTTAAAGCTGTTAAATTAGTTGATTCGTCGCTTTGATCATTAATTTTTTTAAGTGATTCCTGTTTTTTCAAGCGATCTTTTTCATATTCTTTTTGACGCGCTGATTCATGTTGCTGCCGTTTGAGTTGTTCTTCAGACTTCTGTTCTTGCATACGTCCTTTTTCGTGCGCTTGTCTTAATCCTTCTTGTGCTTTTTCGATAGCATTTGGCGCTTTATGTTGAGGTCTTGGCTTCAACTCACGGCGTAGCGCACTACGTTTTTCTTGTTCTTTATTTAATGGTCGTTGTTTTAAGCCAGTTTCTGCTTTACCATGTTTCCTTGCTTCTTCTTGACGTTTTTTAATAGCTGCTTTACGTTCTTCTTGTGCCTGTTTCCTGCGCTCCTTATTCTCTTGTTTTTGTTCTTTTGCCGCTCTACGCATATTAGCTTCTGTGCCAAAAGGATTTCCGATAAATCCGACACCATCAGAAAGTGAAACACGTCCCGTCACAAGATTAGCAAAGAATTTCCGGAAGACATACAAGCCAAGCGGTGTAAGAAGATAAATAAGTATCGTTAATATCTTCTGCCACACGTTTTCTGTCTGATTGCTTAATTGAAACCCTAGTGATAAGAAACTTGCAAAGAAAATAGTCGCAAAACCAACCATTCCCTTCATAAATATAGTCATGCCAAAGGTTTTAAAGTAATTCGCAAAGACGTTGGTTTCAGTTAAAAAGAGTCCTACGAACAACAATAACGGTAGCAACGGCAATAGGAACAATTGAATGACAGCAATAATTAATCGTAAGAAACTTAGCAGAAAATACACCACTGTTTGAATGAAGTTAACTACCAGGTAAAACAAACCATAAAAAGTATTGGTCCAGTTGTTATAATACATAATTGATCGGTTCTTTAAGTCTTTACTTTCGTAATTTACAACTTCTTCCATTAACTTATCATTTTCTTCGCTATTCATATCGTTGTCTAACAATAAGTTGATTCGATCATATTCTTTGTCTTTATACTTCACTGTTTTCTTACGGATTTTATTAACATCACTTGTTCCGTAGTTCATGAGCAAGTAAGGTTCATACACATTGGTGTAAAAAACACGTGAAGCAATTAAATTTCCTGCACTTTTTGCTCGTTGATCTGCAGATAATTTTTGCTCTACTTCATTTCCGTTCTTATCTTTCCCTTTCTCTGTCATTGGTACACTAACATCACCTAAGACCGGATTAATATTCACAAATGCGGTCTCAACTTCTTTATCCACACTAAACATCATATCAAACAAAGAATTGGACGTGTTGGCATCTTTTAGGACGGAAAGACCTGTAAAAATAAGAATCGTCATTAAAAAAATACCAAAAAACCGTTTGTATCGTTGTTGTCCAATAAATTTTACACCTAAAATAACAAAGACAAAGGCAATACCAATCGTTCCCGCAATGCCCAACATATTAGTTGCTATGCTAGACGTTAGGTTCATAATCGGTTGCTTAATAGCAGTTATAATATCCATACTAAATAGTGTTTTTACCATAACTGCATTAAACGCTCCGAGTCCTTTTACCATTGACCAGACAAAAGTCTTTATTGTCGCAGAAGCATTTGTGATGGCTTCTTCAACACCTGTCCATGAATCTTGTTTTTTTTCTTTGGTCATTAACTCGAAAGCGTTGTCTTTGTAAGTATCATAAATTGTATCTACATTAGTAGTTGGCTCTGTAACAATAACTTTATTTTCATCAGGTTTTGGTTCGGCATTAACCGCTGTAGTTTGCGTAAACACAAAAAAACAGCCTACTAAAAATAGTAAGACTGCTTTTACCAGTGATTTCTTATTCAAAAGATCACCTCTTTATTTTATTTTTTTATCAGAGTTCCTTCTACGCCTCCAATTTCACCTTTTAATTTACCGTCTTTATATTCAACATTTTCCATTATTAATTGTTCTTTATTTTTTATATCCAAAGTGAGTTTTTTATTTTTTTCATCGTAAGAGTACGTTCCACTATCACTAATTTTTGAATTATACCTTGAAAAAGTTTCATCATCAAAAAAAGTGTAAGTAGTAGTTGGACTTTTATTTTCTAGTTCCCATTTACCACCATCGGCAGTCAATATCTTTTTCATATCTGTTCCACAACCTGACAACAATAACAAGCCGACTAAGGCAATAAAAGGTAGTACTTTTTTCATGCTCACTTCTCCTTTTTTATGATCCTTGTTCCATTGCCAACGCCATTTGAGTAGCTTCATCCTCTTTATTAGTAGACGAAACGGCCATTAACCAACTATCGAATAAAACATCAATTGCAATAGGCTGGCTACGTCCTCGATGGTCTTGGAATAAACAAGTCCCTGATTTTAGTTCATTAATTAACTGAATATTTGCTGGGTTCGTATCCATACCAAAAAATTCTAAAACTTTTTTCTGTGCTTCTTTTTGGTTTGGCCGGAACGCAAATTTATAAGACAATAGTTCTTTTTTATCTTCTTTATCATAATCCATAAACGCTTGTGTGACAAGGTATATATCGGTCATGTTCGCACGTCCTTGACGTAAACTTCCTTCAATTAGAAAACGTCCTTGGGCCGTGTCTTCAAATCCTTTCGCTTCATCGAAAATAATCGCAGCATCTTCAGTTTTATCTGTAGAGAAGATCGTTGTCATTTTCATAATAACTTCCATAATTGACATGCCTGCGATTTGTTCATTGTTTAATCGTCCGCTGTCTATTTCCGCTTGTGTAGGGATTTTAAGCCCCTGGGTACCTAAGACATTGATTTGATTTTCAAAGCGAATAGGTTCGCTGTAATCGTTCCCTAAAAGAATTTTACCTAACCCAACATTGTGGCCAGAGATTAAATTGGCTAATTTAGGGTCTTTTTCGCGAATAACCTCGATTACTTTCGTTAGGTGTTTTTTCCCTTTACCTTTCATCACCGCATTGACAGAATCTAAAATTAGCGTCTTCTTGTCACTTGCAGTGTGACTGTCTGTCGTAACTTCACCAAAATTTTCTAACACGTTTCGTGCGGTTTGAATAGCTTCTTCTCTTGGCAGAAATAGCAATGGATCTAACATTCCTCGATACCTTTCTTCACTTGATAGCGAAACAAAGTTAATGCGTTGATACAAAGCTTTAAATTCTGGAATATGTCCGAACTTATCTAATGCTCGTTTGAAAAAAAGGACGGTTTCATTTTTAGGATCAATATAAAGTATTTTTTGTCCTAAAAACGTTAACCACAAGAAAATGTACTTAACAAGTACTGACTTTCCTTGCCCAGGTGGGCCAATGATTAGCGTATTCCCATTTGTATATTGTGCGCCTTCTATGGCTTTTTTAGTCAAGTTTGGGAAAAACCATACGATTTTGCTTGATAAAGAAAGTGCCTGTTGTACGGACTTGAATTTTTTAGCAGTTATGACACGACCTAGAGGCATGCCATAGCGGTTACCAATTTCTTTTTCTAAATCCATTCCAAGGTCCGCTACATAACCTGTTGAAACAACATGCTCATAGCTTTTAAATTGACTCTTAGCGCCAATTAAACACTGATTAAACAATGTTAATTGGTCGACTAGCGGACGATACAACTTGTAGTCTGTACCGTCCAAAACAAATTCGAGTTCTTTTATTTTCTCTTCTAATGCTTGTTTACTATCGGCTGAAAGTACAAACGTTGTCGTCATACGACACAATCGTCGTTCTTTACTACGTATCTTTTTACTTAGTTCGTGCAATCGCTCTTCCCCAAATAAAATCACTTCGTCTTCGTCTAAAATACCGTCAACTTGTGTTTGCTCTTTGTCCTGTTCATAGATTCTTTTACGACGTTTGTGTACATCGCGTTTATCTTTATCTGGGTGGCGAAAGGTAACCTTGACATGGGTTTCAATCGTGGTACTCAAACTATCCTGCAAGTTTTGTATAATCGCACTTCCAAACATACTCGTTGGCAAACTGATCAACGGTAAAAAAGCCAGGTAATGCGTTTTATCCAATTGTTCAATAGTCATATATCCCGTGTTATTTTCAATAATCCCCTCCGTCATTTCTTCCGGAAGTAACGTTCGTTCAGGTAAACGGGTATTTGCACGGTGAAAGAAATAATAAAACAATCGGCCTATGGTTCTTGGATCCAAGCGTTCCACATTTTTAAAATTTGATAAGTCTTTGTAAATCTTGTTTTCTAATCCTTGATATGCGCGATAAAGTTGGCTAACTGGTACATGAACCCCTGTTAAAGCATTGATTGCCTTACGTCCAACTTCCTTGAACAATTCCATATACTCCATAGGATTAGCAACTTGTATAGGTGCGGTAAAACGAATGAACAAATACGTACTATATTTGTTCATTTGGACTTCGTCTTTTAGAATATCACCCGCTTGTCGGAAATAGATTTCTCCTAAATCCGCAAAGCTTCCCTTTACCAGTTTATCGATTGTCGCTTCAATCTGTTCGTCGAGATCAAAGTATTCTGGAATATTCATAAAATGGTAATCGAACATGTCTTGCTCGAATACGCCTTTTCCGTCCTCTATGTATTCCTTGAAAAAGTCTAGATTATTCAAAGGAAATACTTGGTGTGCAAGTTTATAACCTACCCACACGTCGTTAGAGGTTGTAAAAAGAAAATTATTCGTAATGGCTTCAATTGGAAAGTCTAAGCGTGGCTCTTTACTTTTTAGTGGCACCTTATCAACTCCTTTCTTTTTAATCCCTGTTTTTTTCATTTATTATCTGTTAGCTTGTAAAACGTTTAAAACGGTACGTTATTATCAGAATATCCATTGAATTAAAGTTGACGGATTAATACAAATAGATTATGCTGCCAAAAAGAAAAACTTCGAAAACAATAACGCTAGTTACCAAAAGGGCCCATTTAGTTGAATGATCTTTCACCGTTACTGCTCTTCCATTGTTTTTGAAAAACCATTCTTCATACTTAATATATTGAAATACAATTAAAATAATCAATAACGTGTACAATATAAATTTGTACATAACATATACCTCCCTTTTTTAATTGATTTTGTTTACTGTCATCGCTCTAATCATTTGACCAAAAAAAAGGACGAGTGCCCTGTCCACTCGTCCTTTTTTGTTTATTCACTTATAAATCATTAAAACGGCAGGTTATTGTCAGAAATATTCACTAGGCTGTTTTATGACGCAAATGGATACAGAGGATCAGGTTTATCCATTGACTGTTTATCAAACGTAGCTTTACTTGTAAACTGTTCTTTTCGTTGCTGGGTTACTTCTCTTGATTCTAATAGTTGGTTCTTCTAACTACGGAAAACCTATTTTACGTTTTCAAAAGAGAGGAAAAGAATTGTTCCCCTTCATTTATTTTACTGAACGACAGTAACGGAGATTGAAAATCCAGAACTTTTGACAAGTCCATTAAAGGTAGCCAAAACCAGTTCCCTTTCATTTTAACAAAGACAGCAATTTCTTGATTCTTTTGCATAAATTGAAAACCATTTGTTCCAACTTTTTCAGCAATTTTTATTGCCTCTTTCTCTGCTTCTACCAGTTTTTCTGACTCTAGTTCTTCAGAATATAATAAATACGCATTATCAGGGGTAGGACGTTTTTTGTGGTAGATATCTCTGTCTTCTTTTCCTTCGCCGTCCATTTCCCAATAGAACAACGTTGTCTGTTTCTGTCCGTTCTTTTGGTAATCTTTGATTCTATTTTCAAGCAGTTCTTCTTCCATCATTTGGAAGTTTTTCACACTCGCTGCTACAAAAACTTCTAATTCAAAGTAAGAAATTAAAAACTGATACTTCAATCTCTCACCGCCTTTTCTGATTATTTGATTATTCATTGAACGAAAAAGACAAGTGATCGATTCACTTGTCTTTCTTTGCATTTGCTGTCTTCAATTGTTTTTCAACACACTCAAAATGGCAGGTCATTGTCAGAAATATCCAATGAACTATTCTCTGGAGAAAATGGATCCAATGGATCGGGGGTCTGGTTCTCTGTTGCTGGTTGTTCGTTACTTGTAACATTTTTATCAAACGTTGCTTGCCCCGTAGATTGCCCCCTACGCTGTTCATTGATTTCTTTTGATTCCAATAATTGAAAGTTTTCAACGACAACTTCTGTCACATAGACCCGTTGTCCTTGTTGATTGTCGTAGTTTCTGGTCTGAATTCGCCCGGTTAAACCGATCAAGGTGCCTTTTCTAGCATAATTTGCCAATGATTCGGCTGCTTTCCGCCAAATAACACAGTTGATAAAATCTGCTTCCCTTTCATTGTTAGCATTGGTAAAGTTGCGATTAATGGCCAACGTAAATTGACCTACGGCTGTTCCACTTTGTGTATACCTTAAATCTGGGTCTTTTGTTAATCGTCCAACTAATGTAACGTTATTAATCAAGATATTTACCTCCTACTCATGTAGTTGTATTTTTTGTTACTACTTTTGTAAATAAGGCTTCTTTATGGTTTCTAACCATTATAGCATGTTTTTCTTAGTCCATCCGTTCACTTATCCTATCTAAATAAACACGCCCATCATCACCAATTATTTCGGTTACTTTATCCTTTAAATATTTGCAATTACAACTTCTGTATTCTTTAATTAACTGCCCCAGTTCCCTTAAGTTTTTTGCTTTAGCTTTGACGGATAAAGTAGCCTTATGACCTACTTTATTTAATTCATTAATGGTTATATAAAATGACGTGTTAACAAACAATTCTTTTAGCTTTTGTAAATCTTCTTCGCTCTCACAATCAAAAGATAAATCCTCGTTTGTAACAACATAAGTCCCGTTTGACCAAACTTCTATACATAAACTGTCGTCAACAGTATCGTTATACTTATTCTCGTATAATTCATACGATTTCAGAATCAAGTTTCTATACTTAACAGCCACATCCTCGGTGTAATCTTCTACAGTTCCTAAAGACTCTAAAAATTTTGTCACAGCTTCAATTCTTTTATCCACCTTCATCCCTCACAATCTCTTTGTAAACACTTTACTGTTATTTTCTAACTTTGTATTGGACTTTTTCTTTATGGAATTGGACAAGTAGCCCATGTTCATATCTTTTTTTCTTTTGATACAAGAAGTTTCCTCGACCAATTAGATAATCAAGAAAGCTCTTATTATCCCATTTTAAAGAAAAGAGCGTCCACACAAGGACGCCCACTCCTACTATAAGAATCAACCAAAAATTAGCAATAATTGTGGTAAAAAAATTGATTTTAGCGACAAACGAAATAATCGCGAATATCAATAAGAGAATAAGGATACCAATACCTACAAAAATTTGTTCCAATCGAATGCCGTTTGGCGCAAAAGGCAATACTACCCCTTTGATACTGTAAATCTTGTGAGGTTGTTTAAATTCTCGTGTGTAATTATATTCCATCAAAATCGCCAACCTTTTATCGGGAAAATAAAGCCGGCATTTGGTTTGAAAATTAAGTCTTTCAACCAGGTACCAATTTTTTCAGCATCTTTTAACACTAAAACCAACGCGATTAAAATTAAGATTAAGCAGACTGTCGCAATTCCTCGTGCGGCCCCTTGTGTTGCAACCGCTACAACTAAGGATACCAGTCCTAAAATCACCAATAATATAATCACCTGTGAGGAAATATTATTTGCTAAACCAGATAAATCAAACATATTCTTACACTCCATTCATTTTTTTAATAAAATAACTATCTTTTGTTGCTTCAATTTGTAATGAGAAGTTAGACGTTAACGGACTTTTCCCTTCATAACTGAATTGGTAGGTTCCTCGAACATCATAGACCCCTTGTCCTGTTTCTCTTAGACTTGTAATATCTACTTTTTCTAGCGTCGCATGTTCTAGTCCTTTTACATTGGCAATTAGTCCTAACTTTTCATCATTTTTTACATATAATTCAAAGAAACGATTGGTAAATTCCGTTAGTTTTTTTGTTTCTTCTTCATTTACTTCTTTTCCTTTAGGTATAAAACGTTGCTCGTCATAAGCAACTTTGTTACTCTCACTTGTCTTCGCTAAATTCATTAACGTTGGTCTATCAAGTAACTTCAGTTCATTTTCTGCATAACTAACAGGCAAAATCACTTGCACTTGGCGCCATTCTTTCCCTTCAGTAAAACGGACATCATAGTACAAGCTGTAAAGTGATTCTTTATAATCAACTGTTTCTAATCGAATAAAGCGTACATTTCGTGCAACGCGGTCATCATTTGTCTTATCAAGACCTAAATCTTCTGCACGCAATCCAGCAGCTAAATAAGGGGTTATTTGCGCTTCCCAGTACTCTTTTCCTTCTAATTTTGAGGACACTGTAAATAATCGATCCACAAGTTTCATTCCGTCATATTTCAATTGATCACTTGCAGCTACGCCTTTATTCACGCTTTCAATAATTTCCTCACGATTTACTTGCTTTTGCATCGCAAGCCTTGTAAGCGTGTTTAATCGTCCAAAACTCATTAATAAAAATAAGCTTATCAAGAAAAATAAAAGGAAAAACACCATTGAGTAAATACTTTTCGCCGAACGTGGCGAAAAACGAATGGTTCGAGAATTTTCTGGTTCTTTCTCTTTCTTCCTGAAGATTGCTCGGATTATTTGAACCAATGAAGAAACACGTGTTTCTTTCCTCACTTTTTCTTTCTGGGCTTGCTTCCCTGCTTGCGGATTGAATACAGCCTTTTTGTTACTCATCTTTTAAAATCCCGTAACGTTGAATTAACGATTGGGGGACTTTACTTTCTACGACAACCTCGTTTACCACCATGCCTGCACCTTCTAAAAAAGCTAATGCTTCTTTATAAGCGGTCTTAGACGTCTTGGTGGCCTTTTCTAATTCGTCGTAAAATATCCGAGCGCCGGTTTGATACTGCTTATTATGCACCCGCCATAAGATAAATAGCGCCGTTTGAATCGCTGGGCGTTCATAAGCATAATTTTTAGCAATACGTTCCGTATTTTCTACGGCTGTCTCCTTTTCATTCACATGATTTTCGTGCATTAATCTTCACTTCTTTCGTCATTATTTTCAGCAATTAATTGCTGAATTTTTTTCGTATCTGTTCCTACGTACCTTCTTTTCGGTGTAATAAATGTTGGTACTTTTTCCAACGTATAGGTCTTTATATAGTGACGGTTTTTAGGTTGATTTAAATTGATAAATACAATGTTGTTTTCGCCCTGGTCCTCTTCGTAAACCGTTGGATAGACCTTTTGACAATCAGCACACGTATCTTTGTAAAAAAATAAGACACGTGTTTCATTGTCTGCTAAAACTACGGCCGCTCGCTCCTTTTCCTGATTGAGCATTGCCTTTTCATTTTGTTTTACCATAAATAAAAAGAGGCTTATCCCCCCTAAAACAAGCATTAAACTAATAAGCGTTGTAATTCGTACTTTTTTACTGATTTTCCTCACCTAAATTCTCAATGGTTGTAAATTTCTTGCTTTCTTCATTGAAAGTTACCTTATAAATAAAATTTCCACGTTGCGCTTGGCTTCCTGCGATTCGAACTGAATATTCTAGTCGGACCAATGCCGTTTTTTCTTTTCCTGTATCTTTTTGTGTGGTTCGATAAATTTCAGGTGCCTTATCTAATTGAGAAACGGTCACAACACTAGGAACAACTTTATCTGCATCCCTTGGGAATACCCCGGATAGCCCTTGCTCTGTCGCATAAACAGTTGCTTTTTCTTTTCTTTTAGCTACTGTTTGTTCTTTATTGCTAGTATCATAGTCGAACACAAGTGAAAATAAGGCATTCACTGCTTTTGTTAATGGCTCATTAACAGGATCTTCTTTTTCATCCAATAATTGTTCAATTTTTCTCGATAAATCATTCAGTTGTCCGTTTTTTTCTTCTAAAGTTTTCTTTAGGACTTGCTGCTCTTTCTCTTTTTGATTTTTTATTTGTGCATTTTCTTTTTTCTCATTGAAATAACCGCCTCCTAAAGTGGTCAGTAAAACAAGTAAAAGAACGATCACTAGTGGTTGTGCTTGCTTTAAACGCTCCCTCATTGCTACGCTCCCTTTCCTTGAATAAAATCAATTTGTTCAACCGTTGCTCTGTCTAATACTCGCCATGAACGCGTACCAGATCCTTGATTAATAACATTTGCTTCACTCACAAGAATACTGCCGTCAGAATTGACATACTCTACAACTGCCACATGCCCATAGGGCGGTGCAGAACCTCCTATGCCACCTTGCATACTAGCTGCCCAACCAACACTTGGTTTTCCTTTTATTACTGTGTACCCTTTCGCACGAGCAGAATTAGCCCAACCTGCGCCATTTCCGCCATCACCTGAAAACCATTCAATTGGTTTGCCTATTTGCGACATACGATTATAGGCGTACCACGTACATTGTCCAAAAGGATAGTTATTTCCAGCGTAATCATTCGAATCGATAGGCGGAAGTGTTAACTTTCCTTTATAAGCACTTGGTACTTCTAATGATGGGGCAGTATTTTGTCCTGTAACTTGATCGGATGTATCTGAAGTAACAACGCAATCAGAATTTTTACCAGATTTTTCGTTTGTAATTGGCGATTTTCCGGGAATATTTGGGACAAGTTCGCTCTTTTTAAACGGCGCGTTACCATATTTCTGTATTGCTTCTTGGTCCAACCATTGAAACTGTTTGCCTAAGCTGTTGTATGTGGCCTGTAACTTCATGAGGTAAGTAGGGTCTGTTGCCCATCCTCCTGAATAAATAGCTGATAAAGTACTTAATCCGTCAGTATTATTGATAGCACCTGTATACAGTGTCTGGTGTGCCATAAATTCTGCTTTTCCAACAATTCCAGCATTGTAGTCTTTAAACCAGGTATATGCCCCACCAGTGCCATCACCGACGTTTGACCCTGGCTTTGTACCAGAAATATCAACAGAATCTTGGCCGAATGTTGCTAAAGTTACAGGAAAATCTTCTTTTTTTGACGTTTTAACACCGCCCATATTGTGCGCCTGCCAAAATGACGTCCCCGATGGATTAGTAAAATTAAACCCATTTTCTACCATCGTTTGAGAAATACTAGCAGACGGTAAAAAGCCACCTGCTTTCCATGATAAAAGGTAAGCATCTTTATGGCTTTTTACAAACTGCTCGATCGATTTAGGTGTATCTGTCGCATCAGTTGGATTATTTATACTTGGCTGAATACAATCATTTTTTGAAGTATCTGACGTACTCGTTAATAATAAAAGAAAAAAAAGTAAGCCTCCAAAGACTAAAAATATAGGCAAGAAAAAAGAGAGAAGCCCAAAGATAATTCTTTTTTTATTCATGGTACGCTCCTATCTATACGCTAGCTTATACTTTAGCTTTGCGTTTTTTAAAGATGACAAACCCAGATACTACAGACAAGATACCGCCTACGGCAGATAAAAAGATATTCATTTCTTCACCTGTGTATGGTAAAACCTTCATTTTACCGTCCTTACCTTTTACTTCTACATTTCCGCTAGGCAATACTTTGTAACTCGATTGAATAGGTTTTAACCCTTCTGCTGTTTGTGTAAGTGGAACACCTTTTTCTACAGCTACAATGTTTTCTCCGTCTGTAGTTGTAATAGGTGTTGTTACACTTGGCACGTGTGTGATTTCTGCCAAATTACTTGTTTCAATAGGGACTGTTGGCTGTTGTGTACCATTTCCAGCGTGATTTAATTCCCCTGTTGGCGTTACAACAACGTCGATTGGCTTGCTTGGTTCTGCTGGTTGTACTGGTTTTTCAGGTTCTGTTGGTTTAGTTGGTGTCACAGGTTTTTCGGGTTCTGCTGGTTTGCTTGGTGTAACTGGTTTTTCAGGTTCTACTGGTTTACTTGGCTCCGTTGGTTGTTCTGGTTCACTTGGCTCTGTAGGAGTTGTCGGTTCTGTTGGTGTTGTCGGTTCCGTTGGCTCTACTGGTTTTTCAGGTTCTGTTGGTGTTGTCGGCTCTGTCGGTTCTGTGGGCTCCGTTGGTGTAATAGGTGGCTCTACAGGGTCTACAGGTGGCTCAATTGGCGGTGTTGGATCTGTTGGCTTTTCTGGTGTACTTGGTTCTGTTGGTACTTCAATGGGCGGTGTCGTAGTATCATCAGGGATAATTTCTTGTGCAAAAGCAGAAATTTCACTTCCCCCAAATAGTAGTGTGGCACTAAATAAACTAGCAAAAAGAATTTTTTTCATCATTATTTCCTCCATTTTAATTTTAATTTGTAAGTTCAAAATCTTCTTCTGTCGGTCGTTCCATTACGACCAGTTGTTCTTTTGTTTCTTCAGCTGTAAACGTAATTTTCTTTGTCGATTGCTCGTCTTTTTCGTTGATTAATACAACAATGAACGCTATCGTCCATTGTTTGTCTTTCTTCTTTACTTCCCAGGGAAACATACTTCTCGCTCGGCTTTTCTCCGATAAAAAATCAGATAAGGTTTCTTTTTTTACAAACTTTTTTAAAACTGCTTGTCTGGTTTTGGCATCTGTTTTTCCTGAATAGTAATTAGTTAGAAAGAATCGAGTAAATGTTTCTACTTTATTTTGCTCATTGACTTGTTCTGTTAAGGTATTGAGTTCTTTTTTCACCTCTAATTCTTTTTCTTGATAAGGTGTAGAATTGGTTTTCCCTAATAAAAAACCACTCATAAGTAGAATCAATCCAATAAGTGTGATAAGACTAACGGACAAAAAAACTTTTTTCTTCACTGGTTTTGTATCAATCGTTGCCTTCTTTTCTGTACTTTTTTTGTTACTTTTAGCTCGTTGCTTCTTTGGCAACGATTGATTAACTAACTGTAAGAAATTTTTTACTTCTATTGGATCAAGCGTTGGATCATTTGTGACTGGTTCAAGCAATACGTCTAACATATCCTTTTGTTTGACCGGTAATAAAAGTTCCGCTTCTAAAATAGGTAGTTCTTGTTCTTTTCCTGTATATAAAAAATAGGCTATCGTGCCTCCTTGTTTTGTGACCAAAACTTCTTGATTGGCTTGTTCAAGTAACAAAAGACCTTGAACGAGCGAAAATCGTTGATGGACTGGTAAAGCTATTTTTTCTGCTTGTGTTGCTTCTAAATCAAAAGAGATATACATAAACTCACCCTTACATAGGTTCTAAAATTTCAGTGAATACCACTTTTAACGGGGTGTTCTTGGAAAATTTAATTCGATATTCTGTATCTTCCAACGATAAAATGTAATTTTCACTGTCTTCTTGATAATAGGTGTATTCATTTCCTTTAACATTGAAATGGTTCTGTATTGCTTTATGCTGTTTCATTTCAATTAATTTAGGTAACGTGGCTAGCTGATAACCTCCAACTATTCCTATCCCTAAAATAAAAAGTCCTGATAAAATAATCATTTTTTCCCTCCTATATTTTTGTGTCAGTCATTGGCTGAATACAGCGAATTAATTCAAGTAAGTATCATCACAATACCCTCTTTTCATTGTGCTCCCTTGCCTATTTTTTTGTTCGTTTCGCAGTTCTTTCTCTGATAAAAAATAATCATGATAGGCTTCTCGCTTAATTCGTGTTTCAATGTAAAACATTGGGACTTCAAAAGTAGAGTTTTGTTCGAATCCAAATTTGCTTCTTTCGGTATCCACTTTCAGCGTTAATGTTTTTCCATTTTTTAGTAAATGGATAACATCGATCTCATGAATATTTTCTGGTGTTACTTGGTTATTTGTTAATAATTCAAAGGTTTTTCCTTTTTTAACCTTAATCATCAATAGGCGACCACGAAACCCTTGCCAACGAGTATTGACTTCTTTTTCCTGAATAGCTAACTCTTTCATTGCGACACTTCCTGTTCGTTCTTTTATTTTTTCCATCATTGTCCTTTCCAACAAAAAAAAGAGAAGCACGCTTTCGGCTTCTCTTTACCTGTCTTCATTCCTTCATTATTTTTCTGTTTCTTTTCGTTTGATTCCAAACCATGCCAGCCCTGCAAGCATTCCGGCCCCTAATACAGATAACAACGTATTTTCTTTTTCACCAGTTTTTGGCAATTCTGGAACAACACTTGCTTTTTCAACCGTTAATTTTTCTGGTGCTTTGACAGGTTTACTTGGTGTATTCATTGGAGTAACTGGTGGTGTTACAGGTTTTTCAGCAACTTTTACAGGATGTACCGCTGTTTGCAACTGAACAGGGTGAGCTTCTGCTGTAACCACAATTTTTTTAGAAACCGCTTCTTTTAGTTCTTCTAACGTTGGTGGTGTTAACTGTGTAGGATCAAGCGGTTTTTCTTGCTCATACGCTGGTTTTTCAGGTTTAGGCGTAATTGAATAAGATTTCAAATCCGTATTGAACGCAAACCAATTGGAAGAGCCATCAAACCCTGGATTATTAACAATTTCATTTCCAAAAATAAAACTAATGCCTTCATCCGTTGTCATTACGCCTGCACCATAGTATTCTTTTGCAAGACCAGAACCGTCCCAGTCATTAGCGAAAATCCCTTCTGTTCCCGTATCAATATCGCCTTTAGAATAGATTCTATTTCCATGTAATCCAACTTTTGAGCCATTGATTTGGTGATACTTGCTGTTTTTACCTGCTTCAACAAATTCATAAGACGTTTTTTCACCACGTGAATTAAGCGAAGCTAATGAGTAAGCAAACGGTTTGCCTTTTTCTGGTTTAATTTCTTTACCATTTTTATCAAAGAAACGAATAGATAGTTTCATGCGAGCAGAAGCTTTATCTTTTGTTCCAATTTTAAAGCCATAAACAATCGTTTTAGATGGATCATCAAATAAATATGCCCCAACTTTTCCATCTTTTGACGTACTACTTAATAATTCATACGTAAATTCTGCTCGTGTAATTTGTGTACCGTTATAATTCGCTTTTAAGTTTTCATAGGTTACAGTGATTGGTTTATTTTTACTCATTTGTACAAAATAACCATCGCCAATGCCATGTTTCGTTTTGCCTGCTTGTTGGCTGTCACTTAATAAACCCTTGAAATCTTTTGCTACCAGCTCATGTAACCCGCCAGCACTTTGTGGATTGCGTTTAATCAGTTCTTTTCCATTCACAAATTTATTGCCGTTCATTTTCATGTTGGTAATTTTTCCATTACTTACACCTGTACGGTCAAAATTTAAATGTTTTTCGATTGGGTCTTTTGTATAGCCTTCTTTATTTTTATTTTTTTCGTATTCTTGCTTGGTACGATTATGCTCAGCCAATTCTTTTTCATACTTGGCTTTCTTTTCAGCATTCCGTTTTGCAATTGCTTCATTTTCTGCCTTAATTTGAGCATTTTTTTCGTCTAATTCTTTTTTCGCTTTGTTGTACTTGTCCATAGCAACAATGTATCGATTTTTAATATCCGTGTTTTCTTTATCCGTAAGTTGAATAGCATCAGCAATCTGTTTTGCTTTTTCCATAGCATCTTTGACAGTGGCATTGATAATTCCGCCATCTTTAATTGGTGTCCCATTTTGTTTAGCTTTAGAAATGGCGTCTTCGATTAGTTTGTTGGCTTCATTCATGACTTTGGTTGCTTCTTCTAAAGCGGCTGCTTGTTTTTTTGCATCTTCTAAAGCTTTTTGTTGGTCTTTGTACTTTTGTTTTTCTGTTTCTTTGACATCGACCCCATTTTCCTTCGCTTTATCGACAGCATCATTAATTGTTTTATCGATTTCTTTTTGCGCATTCGTTGTATCTTTGACTTTGTTTTCTTGTTCTTTGAAGTCTTTATCGGCTTCTTCTTTAGAAGGAACTGTTTTTTCTGGTTCTTCCTTCACATCTACGCCATTATTTTGAGCATCTTTCACTGCATTATCTAACGCTTCATTGCCTGTTGGAGCAACTTCTGGCGTTTTTTCTTCAGGTTTTGGTTCTTCAGCTTTTTTTGTTTCTTCTTTTTCAGGAGTATCAACCGTAGGCTGTTCTTCTACTGGCTTAGTTTGTTCCCCAGTTGTTGCTTGTTCTGATACTTTTTCTGTTGTAGAATTAGCACTATCAGTAGTATCTGGAACTACTGTTTGTGATGAATCTTTTGTATTTGTCACTTCTTGATTAGGCACAACAACATTCTCTGTGGTGGTGGGCGTTGTTGTGTCTTTCTGTGTATTCACTTGTTCTGATGCTTTAACAGGAGTCTCCGTTTCTGAAGCAAAGCTTTCTTGACTTCCTAACATCGCTGTACTGAATAATCCTAAAAAGACAATCGGTGCTACTACCCAATGTTTCCCTGACTTGTACATTTTAAAGCGTTTCTTTAATTCTGACTGTTGATTCATGAATTTCTCTCCTCTATATGTTTTTTTTCTTTTTCCTATAGGTCTTTCTTCACAACACATGGTGCCCGTTGCTTTTTCATCGCCCGTCTCCTTCCTCAAAAAAAAGAGAATCAATAGTGTCTCGATCCTCATACTGATTTTCTATTCAGTTTTTTATTATAAATGGGATACCCATTATCTTCACGCCACTGTTTTAATACTTTTTCTGTAACATGAAATCTTTGAGCAATTTGTTTGAATTGCAAGCCGCTGCTCTGATAGCTTTCAAAAGCTTCTTTGGTAATTTGGTTATAATACTGTCTCACATCTGCAGTTTCTATTTTTTCTGCAAGCTCTTGAACACGTTGAAAACGCTCGGTGTGTTCTTTTTTATACCATTCTGGATCTTCATTCATTAAGGCCAACATTTCTTTACGCCATAGTTTTTGTTCTCTTTTCGTCATTTTTATCACCTCAAGAACATATTAACAAAGCCATCGTTAATAAAAAAATACTATCCTTTTAAATCAAATAGAAATTACCTTTTGTAGGAAACACCTATTGTTTACTGGTTTCAAAAAAATCAAGTCTTTTCACAAGGTTTCTAGCAACCGTTACCTCAAACTCTAGGTGAGTCGGATATTGCTCACTACCAATAATTGGTAGGTCGTGGCAATCTCACCATGTACCGTAGCACACCAACTTCACAATCATTGTGTGGGTCTCCGTTCATACTGGAGCTTTTAGCTTTTCTCCTAGCGTTTAACGACACCCTGCTGGCTTCTGTACCCTTGCCCCTTCATAGCTACGCTGATAAGCAAGGCAGCGGACTTCTCGCTGACTATTCAGTTGTAAAAAAGAAAGCGTTCTTCTTCTCGTTATCAGAAGATAGAATGTTTCTTTTTTGTTTGGCAACTTTGCTGGAAACCAGCAAACAATAGGTGTTTCCTGAATACTTTTGTTACACTTCTTCTTCGTTTAAATAATTCCAAATGGTAGTGAGTAACTGGTCAAATCGTTCGACAATGAATACGTCAACATCATTTTCTAGTAACCAATCCACTGTTATCTCCCAACTCGCACCTTTTTGCGCAGCTCGATACAGATGGCCTTGGAAGTCTTGCGGAATGACTAGTTTTTTATTGTCCGAGCAGGCAACAACAAGCGCTGTGAAAGTTGTTTTATCTATTCCACAATTCTGTTCATAGGAAAATACTCGTATCACGTCTCCGTGATTTAGTTCTTCTGCATAGGTAATCCGTTTCTTTTCCATAACGCCCTCCTGTTTTCTATGATCTTTAATTGGTATTTTTTTGCAATATTTTATCCTTTATGTTAGATTAATAATTATCCAAGTTTCTTTTATTGGTGTTCACAATATCTTAGTCAGCTAGCGGAAACTAGTTGGCTTCTTTTTTTGTTATCTTCTTTAGAAGAAATAACTGTCAACTCTGTGGAGCCTTTCCTTCTCTCAACGATTTTGTTGCCAGTTTTGTTGTAACAAGTCTCTATCTGACTGAGTAAATTTCGGTTTACAGTCATATAAGGCATTTCTTTGTATTTTTTCCATATCAACTGTCCTTTTTCTTGAATTTGTACAGCTAAATAAAATTTATTTTTTTCTAGCAAATAACAATTTCCTGTTTTGGTGTGGATCCGGTATATATATTTATAAATGTATGCAATCGTAACTTTCTGATTCATTTTTTCGCCTCCTTTCAACACAATGTATAAAACACTAAATTATTCTACAAGACCTACTCATTAATATACCGATGACTTGCTACCGGATTTTTTAATTATTTTTAACAAGTTAACAGACAAAAAAAGCGGGGAACGCATACATGAACTGTACACGTTCCCCGCAAATTCCAACATTCATTCCACCATACATAACAAATTATTCACCTAGACCAATAAAGGAACTTAAAAAAGTCTAGAATTTTTATCAAAAAATTGTTATACTGTATGTTGTAACTTATGTTGCAACAAACGAGAACCGATTATAGTTCATGGTGTCTCATGAATTATTTAACTGTCCTCTGGGATTCCCGTCCCATGGCAGTCGGTTCTTAATTTATTGTTTGTCTGTTAACTTCTTATCATAAGAAAAATTGATTTGATTTAAGATTTTTGTAGTTGTTTAATAGTTATTATCAGCACAAACACTTTAGACCCATTATCTAAGGTGTTTTCCATTTTTTATATTAAATGCGCTTCCTTATGATAAAACCATAGCATATTGTTAAAAGTCTAGCAAGAAAAAATATATTATATAACAATAATTGTTAACTATCGCCCACATAAGTTATCTGCTTAAAATGACATAAAAAAAATTACAGAGCCACTTACAAAAATGTTATGCTACTAAAGTAAAAATACTTAAACCTATTGGTGTCAACCACTTTAAAATTAAAATTAACTCTTTTTTCAAGTGGATTTCCCCCTCTCAATAATTCTTATAAAACAAGTATACCACAAGATTTTATTCAATAAAACACAATGTATAAAAAACACGCATCATTTTGTTAAAAATCTTAATTTACATAGAAAATTATCAAATAAGCAACAAAACTGCTTTTTTTTTACACATATGAGTATTGGAGGTTTTTTTATGTTTATAAACGATTTTTTAAAGCATACACGTACTACTCTAAATTTATCTCAAACAACTTTTTACGAAGATGTTTTATCAAGAAGTACTGCAGATAAATTTGAAAAAAATAAAACTTCAATTAAACTTTCTTGCATTCCTATTCTAGCTGATCGTCTCGACTTAACTTGCGAGGAGCTTTTATTCTATTCCTCTGATACATTATACACTGATTTTGATAAAATAAGAGATTCCTTTCTAAACAAGTATGCCAGTCTTCAATCGCTAGAAGAAAAATCTGAAATAAATGAAGTCATAGAAGACATTATTGCCATATATATGCAGTGTATTGAACCTAAATACTACTCTTTAAAATATTTTAATTTGTATTTGCTTATTAAAATTTCTTGTTCAGAATTTACAGATAAAATTTTAGAAGTAGACAAAGCAGATCTCTTGGACTTAAAAAAAATATATAAAACGCGAAAACTTTATACTTCTTCCGATTATAAAGTATTAGCTAATCTTATAACGCTACCTTTATTTACTGTCAATGATTTGAACTTTATGATTGATGTACTATATCCTTTAGAAAATAATGTTCCCGAAGAAATACTTTACCCTGCTTACCTTGCTTTAACAAACTTAACAACTAAACATATAAAAAGTAAAGACTATAATAAAGCTAAGTTAGCTATTGATAATTTTGAAGAACAATTAAAAGTTAATCCATCATACAAATTCAAACTCATTTGTTTACACGACAGAGCTTTGCTTGATTTTCTTACAGATAAAATTAATAATTCTAGTAAATTAACTGAAGCTTTACAAATCATTGACATAATTAGTACATGTGAACCCCAAACATCTACCATTGCGGATAGAATGAAGGAAGCTCTGGTATCTATTATAGAAAAAGAAGATAACAGTAAGGATATTATTGCTGAGATAGCTAACACAAAAAATTCAATTGATTACCTACAAACAATTCCACCCAACATAGTTAAAACATGAAGGCGAATAATTAAATTCGCCTTTTTTTATTTCCAATTCAAATATTTAAAGTCATATTTAGGTCCAACACTATTGCTAGTAATCCCAATAACGTTTCGGTTTCTTAACCGCGCATTATTAAGTTGTAATAAAGGTATAACCCCTAGGTCACTATTTATAGTTTCCTCTGCCTTACTTAGCAACTTCCATCTTTTATTTTTATCTGTCTCTTTTAAAGACTCATTTAAAAAGTCTTCATATTTATCTGAAGAGTAATTCCCATGATTATTCGGACTATTCTTCCTAAAATTACTTAATATACTAAAAGGATCCGGATAATCTGCAGCGACCCCACTAATACTTAGATCAAACTCTTTCTTTGAAAGTCGATCAAACTGAACAGTCGCTGGTACTGGAACAATATTAACTTTTATTCCTTCTAAGCGATTTAACTGACCTTGAATGAATTCACTTGCTTTCACGCCCAAGTCTTGGTCATTTGTTAAAATATCAAAAGTAAAATTATTTTGCTTTAATTCATTTTTAGCAATTTCCAGTTCTTTTTTTGCTCTATCTAAATCATAATTACCAGCAGTAACTTCTTTAGATACTTTTAAGTTATCTGTTAAAATGCTCGTTAGAGGTACAGAACCGTTTGCAATTACATTATGAACTAAATTTTTACGATCAATTGCATTACTTAGTGCTCTTCTTAAATGAATATTATTTAATTTAGAATTTCCATGATTTACTTCTAAGAGTAATGCGGAATCTGACACTTCTGAAACAAAACTGTCGTTTTTGATATTTTGTTTTGCATACTCTCCAGACAAAGGAACGTCATCAAGCTTTTCAGCTTCAAATAGACTTACCCCTGTCCCTACATCCTTAATAACATTCATATCTATCTCATTCATTCGTACAGATTTACTATCCCAATATTTAGTATTCTTTTTCAGTTTCCATTTCTCACTAATACCTGTATTCTTTAATGAATTTAGGATATAGGGTCCATTATAAATCACACTATCAGAGTTCGTACCATATCTATCTCCTTCTTTTTCAACAACTTCCTGTTTTTGAGGAAAAAATGCTGTATTAATTAGCATAGAAATGAAATATGGGATTGGCGTACTCAAATTAATAACCAAAGTATTCTTATCCTTAGCATAAACTCCCAACTTATCTGGTTTCATAGTTCCTGAGATTATTTCTTTACCATTTTTAATAGATTCAAAAAAACCAATATTTGGTGAATCTTGATTACTTAACGTTCTTTTCCACGAATAAACATAGTCATCTGCAACAACAGGCGTACCATTACTCCACATCGCATCCTTTCTCAATCGAATAACGTACTTAAGTCCATCCTTAGAGATTTCTGGAAGGCCATTAGCTCCTCCAGGTACAATTTCACCTTTAGCATTAAGTTTATATAATCCTTCCATTACGTTATTTAAAACAAGTTGGCTTGTAGGGTCGATAGCTAACTTCGTATCTAAGCTTTGTACTGTAGTAGAAACAGCAAAAGTATAAGCTTTGGTTTCTTTTGCTGTTTCTTTAGACTTTTCCCCACAACCAGTAATAATTATTCCTAACATAAGAATTGTTAAATTCTTTCCCCAAGTTCTTTTCAAAAAACCACCCCTATTCAATTTCTTATCTGATTGTTCTAGCAACACTTAGCTTAATTATACTGTAAAAAAAACAAAAATATACAGAATTAGGATAATAACGAACAAAAACGAAAACAAGTATAAAAGAAATATAATGTATAGGCACTTGACATGTTTTATTTTATCCTGTATTCCACAAATTTAATTGCTTATAATGATCTACTCTTTGACTGTATTTATCCGGTTCTCTAAAGATTCTTACTAACATATCGGCTTCTTTAAAAAATGTCTTAATGCCCTGTTTGTACGCAGATTTTACCTGTTGCTTCACTTGAATGACCGTACGAATTAACGCTTTACGAGTGGCAACTACTAGTCCCCCATTCCGTCCAGCTTTTATTTGTACAAATAATTTACCTTCGGCCATCAATTCTTTTAATGCACGGTCAAGAGAACGTTTAGGAATTGATTGTCCGTTGAAAGTAATCGCTGCTTGCAAATCTGTTTTCTTCAGTCTGACTTCAGGTCTGTATCTATAACATTGGGTTTCAAGGTAAGCTAAAATATCTTCTTTCCATTCGGAAAGGTGAGATTTCTTTCTTTTATGACGTTCCTTCTTAAATTTGTACCAAGTATTTCTTTGTTGTGTAAACATTTTTTCCTCAGACAGCGATTCTAAGCCCCAATTTGACACTAACTCCTGTACATAAGTCTTACTTGCACCTCTATACTTCCCAGAGTAAGCACTTTTTACAATTCTTACTCGTTCTCTATCTTTTAGAGGACGTTCTAAAGAACTGTTAAAAAGATCCATCTCATTTAGACAGTCTTCTAAGTCAACTCCTGATGCATAATTGGCCAAAGATAAAGTGAAAATCACATTATTCCGGCCCATAATCCCTTTAGTGCCTACAATTTTTGGATTACTAATTAATTGTCGATACCACATTTCGTTCACTTGTTTATATTTATTTTTAACAAGTGAAAGTAGCGGTTTTTTATATGTTTTCGCTGGCTCATATTTCATTGACCATTGGATTAATTGCTGTATATCATGTGTTAAAGCTGGATAATAATAGACAATGTTGTCAGTTCTAGGGATACGTGCTATCCCAAAATGATTGCAACCTAAATCGACTGAAGGCAATTCTTCAGCAAATGCTTTTCTTAAGTTCTCAGATACTCGTTTGGCCACTTCGATTGACTGATAATTATTTTTGGACGAAATATACCAGGCATTTTCAAGAATAAAGTATGCTTGGAAGCCCCCTGGTGTTTCCAAAATAAGGGTTGGCATTAATTCCAGATCGATTGCTGCATCGAGAATCATTTGAGAATCTAATTTTTCGCCTGTTAAGCGATCAAAATCGATTACAAAAGTATTGATTTGTTGCAAGTTGCGTTCGTTGTGCCCTTTTACAATTATTCTTTTTTCATCTGCATATGCACCATAGCTGTAAACGTTAGGTGTCCAATGAGTAAATTTATCTTCATTTTCAGCTAAGCCTTCTTGAGAAGTAAGAACGATTCCACGAGATTCCGTCATTAACTTCTTGGATCTAAACCCAAAAATAGCACCTTTTTTTCCTTCAGCTTTATAGCCGATTGGTTTAATTTTGCTGTTTAAACACTTGTATTCACGAATACCACTTTTTAAAATAACTGAAATCACGTCAGAAACTTTCATCTTCTCACCACCCATTCTATATTTAAAAAAAGGAGAACTGCAGGCATTCTACAGCTCTCCTTTAAACCTTATTTGCAGCTAAAATATAGCTCAAAATCTTGATTTTTAAGGTCCCAAATGATATAATTAAAAAGACTAAGAGAGTTGCAACTCTCTGTAATCTAAAACTATAATGGGACGAAAGAGAATCATGAAATGCTGTGTACATTTTGATTCTGTAATTTAGTTGATCGGCAAATCAACTAAGTTACCGTCTCTATTTTTTTGTCTATAATTCAATTAGTAAATGTATCTTTTTTCTATTCATTCAAATTCTTCTTTAGAATACATGTCACTACAACTTTTGTAAAGTAAAAATTTTCTCTCAAATAATCATTCTTAATTTATTTTTGTATCCTTTTATCTTTGTATCCTTTTATCTTTGTATCTTTTTATCTTTGTATCCTTTAATTTTATTGTTGTATCCTTTTATCTTTGTATCCTTTTATCTTTGTATCTTTGTATCCTTATTTAAAAGTCTATTTAATAACTTTTCTTATAAAATGCTATCTGATTAAATAAGTATGTTTTAAGATAATTAGAAAAAAGATACATTTATCTATTTACAATTAACTCTATTTGTATTACTATTTAAATATAGAAAAAAGATACAAAGATACATTTATCTTTTATTACATTTTGATTACAAGGAAGGAGTATATTGATGGCTAATACAATTATATTTGGACAACAAAAGGGCGGGGTAGGAAAAACAACTGACACTTGCATGATAACGTTGGTAGCTGCGATGCTAATGAAAAAGCGTACTATTTTAATTGATATTGATTTGCAAGCAAATGCAACAAATTTTATGACAAAAACATTTGGGGTAGAAACGGTACCTCAGACTTTGATGTCTGCTCTTGAAAATGGCGATCTACGTCCTGCTATCGTAAACCTTAAGGAAAACTTAGATTTAATTCCCGCTGGTTATGATATGCGTCTATACACTGAATTCTTAACAGAAAATTTTGATAATACAATAGATAGAACTTTTTATCTTAAAAACCTTATTGAAGAAATAAAAGACGATTATGATTATATTTTTATTGACATCCCACCTTCAACCGATTTAAAGGTAGATAATGCTATGGTTGCATGTGATTACTTGGTTGTAGTACAAGAAACACAACAATTTTCTTTTGAGGGAAGTCAACGGCTAATTTTTGATTATATACAAACCTTAGTTGACGATTTTGGCTCAGACGTTCCAATTCAAATTGCAGGCATTTTACCTGCATTGTTACAACAAAAACGCCCAATGCACCAAAAATTAGTTGAGGAAACAATAGACACATTTGGAAGAGACAATGTTTTTAACACTATTATTCAAAATCATGCACGTTTAGAGTGGTATCCACGGATTGGATTTCAATTTCAAGACTATCATGATAAAAAAATGATTGCTCTTTTTGCAGATATTTTCTGTGAATTAGAAGAACGCATCACTCTTTATAAAAGTAATGGTGATATTCAAGATTATTTTTATACTCCGAGATATATATTAGACGGAAAATTAACTTCCCTGGGAAAGGAGATTAGTCTAAATGTCTAGTTTGATAAATCGTAAAATCCCACAAGGGGCAACAGCAAATAAAGAAGCAGATACAAAACGAAAAGTTACTATTCAAAAAAAATCGAGTAAAAAGATATTAGCTTCAGAAAGAAAAAACATCAAAGTATCCCCCTCTACTTTTGACTTAATTAAAACCATATCAACAATGAAAAGCTACAAAAATTATGAATTTATTGATAAAGCTGTAGAAAGCTATATACAAAATAATTTAACAGAACGTGAACAACGTATCCTCAAAAATTTAATCTCAAAATAAATAAAAAAGGATAAAAAGATACATGTATCTTTTTATCCTTTTTTATTTATTGATTTCTTTTTATCAATGCAGATTTTACCATTTTTATCAAGTAGAGGCGTAATTCCTCCTTTAGGAGTTTCTAAATAATTCACACCAGTAACAGTATCAACTACAATTTTATAGCCTAATAGAGTTAAAGATTCACTTTCTTTTTCAACAAAACGTTTGTCTTTAAATACATGTTCCTTACATTTATGTCTGTCTAATGGTACGTTATCTGATTGTTCTATCAACTCACTATTTGAATTATCCCCAGCAACCATCATGCCTAAATTTTTATCATAATAAATATATTCTCCACCTAGTATTAAGGTTAATGGCATAAAAATCTTCCTTTCTTTAATTTTCTTACCGTCCTTTTTCTCTTTTTTTAACGGCTTTCGTTACTTTCCTTTTTGTTCATTTTCTACGCACAATCAATCGATTAAACAGATTGCCTCTTATTCCAACAAGTAAATTTCAAGTGCAAATCAACCTATTTTTAAATAGGATCTGTTGTCAACTTTTTCTTAATTCTATCAAAAAACGGAAGATTTTGCTTGCAAACCAATTCCATTTTACTAAATTAAAACAGGTTTTTATTTAGTATGAAACAGAAACCAACATTGAAATAAATCTCATTTGTTTATTCTTTAATTATTTTAATTGCTACATATTCTCCTTGTTTCTGTTTGTATCGGCGATGGCATTTAGGACAGTAAAAGTAATTTTTTTGATAAACACTTTTTGCTAATTCCCCGCAATCACATTCCACATAAAAAGTGATATTTCGATTAAAACTAGTTATTTCAATGCCCCAACGATCATAAGATTTTCGCTTCATAAAAATTTTCCTCCTTGTACATTTTACTAACGATTATAAATACCGTTGCCATTCTTTCAACTGTTGACTAATTAACGCATAAAATTCGACTTCTGATAAAATGGTAATCTCATGACCTAACGCAATCAAGTCCCGCGCGGTTTGTTCCTTTTTTGTATAGAGAGAATCATCAAACAACGACTTAGAATACTGACCACAAACAAGGAAATTTGTTTTTGAAGTAACACTTGATTGACAATGGCCGTTTAAAGAGTGAACCAAACCGATGGCTTGGGTTCGTGTCATTTGCTGCAGCGTTCCAGTAAAAACGACCCTTTGATTCGTTAAGTCCATTTTCAAACTCTCCCTTCCCATCTAATAGCTGCTATATCTATCAAGAAAAGTGGTGCAAGGTATTTTCATATTCTTTCACCCGTCGATAAAAGGTATTTCGTTTCATACCCAATTGCTTCATAGCGTAGACTGCAGTTATTTTTCCTGCTTTCCAGTCAGAATAGATCGCAGGAAATTCAGGAGGTAAAACAATTTTCTTTCTGCCGAATTTTACACCCTTTCGTTTCGCAGCTTCTACGCCTTCTCTTTGCCGGCTATTAATTCGTTTCCGTTCGTCTTCGGCCATATAGCTGAGTAATTGCAGAATTAAGTCAGAGATAAGCGTCTCTAATCCATCTAGTTGCTTGTAACTAGCAGTATCTAACAGAGGCATGTCTAACACAGAAATATCAATCTGCTTTTCCTTAGTTAATTCCCGCCATTCTTCTAAAATCATTTGTTTATTTCTACCTAGTCGATCTAATGATTGTAGATAGAGTAAATCTCCTTTTCGAAACATCCGTTTCATTAATTGATATTCAGGGCGTTTAAAATCTTTGCCGCTGGCTTTTTCTACAAATATATATTCTTCAGGAATTCCTAATTCTTTCGCGGCAATCAGTTGTCTTTCAATCGATTGATCATAACTACTAACTCGGATATAAAAAAATTTTCTCATCATTATTATCTACCCTTTTTTCACTAAAATTGTTTCAAAAAACTTACATCAAATCAGAAACGTTTCAAATTGTATTATGTGATTATTATGCCATACACAAACAAGGAAAATCAAGGCATTTCAAAAAGTATACTTTTTGAAACGGTTTATTTACACTCGAAAATCCATGACTATATTTAATCAGTTAAAATAAATAAAAAAGGCAGACCGTTATTAAGGCCTGCCTATAAATGAACTATTTATCCAGTTTTTCTTTTACGTCTTCAACAACGTTTTCAACTTTATCTTTTGCTTTGTCAGCAACTTTTTTTGTTTCCCCTGTCGCTTGATCGACTACGCCTTCTACTTCTTGTTTTTTGTCTCCGGTGACTTCTCCTGTTATCTCTTTTGCTTTACCTGCTACTTTATCAGTAGCTCCAGAACTGAAAACAGAGGAAACAGCCTCTTTTAGGTCTTCTAAAACTTCCTTTGAAGCGTCAACCACTTGGTCAACTGTTCCTTCTGCTTGTAACTTCTCATTACCAACCACATCGCCAACGAGTTCCTTTGCTTTTCCTTTAACAGAATCTTTATTGGCATTTATTTTTTGCATTTTATTTACTACGGCTATACCGAAAGCAGTAGCAAATAAGCCGATAATAAATCCAGTTTTTTTCATCATAATCTTCCTCCTTGTAGGTAATTTAGTCACAACTTAAGTATAAGTGAAACAACAAAAGAAAGAAAGCTTTTCAGATACGATAGAAATTTTAAAAACAGATTACATACCGTATCTTTTCTCCCAACTATTTAATTGACACCTTTAGAAGAAATGCGAATATACAATACTTGCCATTTTCCCCTTCATTTCAAAACCATTTATTTTACATGTATAATTGACAAAGGAGAATGCTGATAAAATAGGATTTTCACATGTAAAGGTTAAGTATACTTATAACTTACACAAAATATTAGTACTGCATAAATAATTGAACAAGTGAGAGTATCATGGTATAAAAGAACTGTAGGAAGCACAAATCACTTCTTTACAAATCTATCTCTTTAGCCAGTCGGCGGAAAACGACTGGCTATTTATCTGGTGTTTCAATTGAAATAATGGTTAATCAGTGGTCGGTTGACTATTGCTCTTATTCAAACGAAGAGTTGGAATTGAGACAGGTTATGAGAAAAGAGGAACCCTCAATTTAAAGGATTCCTCTTTTTTAGTTATTGCTTATTTTTGCAGTCTAACAAACCATCGTTTTTGACACTAAAATGTCTTTTTTTCTAATTGAAAGGCTTGTAGTTGTTCCTCACTCGCAGTATTCATAGGAATTTTGTTTACGTACTCTGCTTGAACAATTCTTCGGGTAGTTGCGGCCATATCCCCACACAACACCAAAGTAAGTAACGTCTTATCTGGTACGTCTTCGATTACCTCTACCGCCGTAGGATCTACAATTTCATTTTTTGTAATCGTGTAAGTGTAAATGTTCTCTAAGTCCGTAATATAAACAAGTTGTCCGATAGTTGAACGTTCCAATGGGGTAAATAATAATTCCGGGTTTTCCGTTTTATGACCGGCTAACGCATAATTTCCCTGCCCTAATTGTTGGTCTTCTTTCATGGTTCCTGCGCCAAAAAGTAACGAATCATTATCCAATCCTCGAAAAATAGATAAATTAATGCCTACATCTGGAACAGCGATTCCTGCGACGGTGGGTACCTTTGTATTTTTTGCCTTAGCTTTTGCCACAGCTTCCGAACTAATGGAATTGACTTGCCCAAAATCAAACGAAGCAGGTTTTTTCTGATTTTCTTTGATTTCCTTTTTTGATACACGGGAAATTGTATAGGTATTACTTGTTTGTTGAATGAAAAAGTTTTTGATTTGATTGTTAAAAACCAAGACTAAGCCCACGGCAAACAATAGAACAAGTAGCGTGTTGGTCAGTATTTTCTTTAGTTTCATGAAAAACTCTCCTTTTTAACGAATGGTTAGGCTTCGGTCAATGGTACTTGTGCCATCTTCATAGTTGAAGACAACCTTCGGCTGTACATTATATACATATACATTAAAGTTTAGTATACCGTTACTATCAATGGCTTGCAACCAGTAGCCACGAGGCATTAATTCATTCCCTCTAAAGACTGTTACAATCTGATAAATCACTTTATTGCCAGTTGTTTTTTGGGCGTCCCGTACCTTTTTTTCATAAATAGTCTGTACGTTTTGATTGGAAAACGCCGTCTGTGTCGCCAAATTTTTAGGATTGTCTTGACTACCACTTTCTCCTTCTCTGAAGTTTCCGTCACTATCAAAGTTAAAACTTGATGTATAGGCAAGCAAATGACCCCGATTCACAATCAGTTCCCCATCTACCTTTTTTTGGTGCCAGCCTGTCGGTTTCCAGACTTGACGTTCTCGCCCTTCAGAACGTCCTAAATTCTTCCTATCAAGGTAGGCAGTCACAAATGTAGTGCGATTTAATGGGTCTAAATCACCATAAATCACCTTGTTTTCTTCCCATTGGGAAATGTCTAATGTAGACCGTCCATTATTTACAGTGAAAACGGCACTGTCACCACTTTTGAAGTCTAATGCTGCTAATTCCTTATATTGATTGGCATCGTATGATTCAGACGTGGTAGTAGGTGTCTGTTCATTTGATTGTACTTTCTTCTTTTCTGACGGAGTGGTCACTTTTTGGATACTTTCTTTTATTGGAAGAGTCAAAAAGTCTGTAATGGCTTGATTATTTCCGAACCCAACGCCTGTTAAGATAAGCCCTATCAACACAATTATACGCTGTTTTAGTTTTTTATTCATGGTTGCTTCCTTTCTTTTTCATTTTTTGTTTGTACGCATAGGCTTTATAGGCGTTGGGTTTTGATTTATACCCGTACCCTTGTGCATCATCTAAAATCTCTCCTGTGTGAAGTTGTATCAAAATATAGCGAGGATCAGACCGTTTAGACAACGTACTTGAAAGAACCGCTTTAACCGTATTGATCATTTGAGAAAACTCCTTTCAGGTATAAAGACAGCCATCGAACTGTCTTCATACCCATATTTTTCGTTTTTTTTAAGCACTTATAATTTCTTCTTCGTATAACACTTTTCGACCATAACAAATTTTTTTGATTTTCTGTAGGTCAATGGTTTCTCGAGTTAGCCTATCGTATAATTCTCTCTCTGATTTATTTATAATTTGGCTACTAAACAAATACTCATTGTTACTGCCAATCACATTATTCAGTTTGAAAGTAAGTTCGTTTTCCGCAATACGATAGGTCACAGTAATGGTTTTCATGCCTTTATTCTGAACTGCTTGAATAATTTCTTTTTCTTTTTGGAAGTGTTTGTTTTCTGCTAATTCCTTTGCATACTGTTGTTGGAATTGTAGTTCCTGCAAGTGTTCAGATAACTTCCTGTCGTTTTTTTCTAAGTATTCTTTTACTAGTCGTGCTTGTGTATCTTGTTTATTTGTTAGTAAATCCAGTATCTCACTGTCTGAACATTCATAATGGACGAACGAATGATCCAGAAGAAACGTAGTTTGCCCATCCAGTAGTTTTTTTCGGACATCATTTTTTAGTGAGGTGATTTTCCAGTCGGATAAGTTTTTTAGGTAGTCCATTTCAAGCGTGTAGTAGTATTTATAGTGTTGATTAATTTCAGTAATCGTTTGTTCGGCCAGTTCTTTTTCCAGTTGTTGAATCACTTTGTGAAGCGTTTGAAAGACGTTGGTATCTACGCTCTTCAAATGCCATTCAAGCAAATACTCTGCTTGTGAAAAGAATGTATCTGTCACGCTGTCATATATTCCGATAATGTCTCCTATTGACTCATTTTGCCGAAAGGCAAGAGACTCTCCGTCCTGTAAAAAGGTATTCAGATAGATAGAGAAAAAACGGGTCCTTTTCGGGTCAATCAGTAGCTTAATCAGCGACGTTGTCCGTGTATCCTCTTGAAAAATAAGAGTTTGTTGCTCGCTTCGTAAAAATTCTTTGAAATTATCTGTTGTCATGGTCATCGTATTCCCTACTTTCTATTTTTTTAGTGCTTGAAAGAAATTGTCAGGTAGGTTATACTTGTCGTATCAAGTAAGTACGGCAAGTATAAGTACCTTTTTAGAAATCTTTTGTTCGTCGCAAAAGGTTTCTTTTTTTAGTTTTTAAGGGCGTTATTCCGTTCTTCCCACTCTTTACCAAAAACGATATAGAGTTCGTACCAGTCTTTGTTCATTAATGCCAACATTTGCTCTAATTCTTCGTTATCCTCCGATCGGATAATTTCGTTCTCTAGTTTTTCCATTGCGTAAGTAAGTGAATCTAATGTCTGAAAGGCTTGTTCTTTGTTCATTTGGTTTTCCTTCTTTCTGTTTTTGACAATTCATTTTTTTTGAAGACTTAGGAAGGGGTGGTCTTTTGATTTTGTTGGTTCGGTATTTTTTTGTAGGGTCCTCCTTTCGTTGTTTGTAGTTATGGTACATTTTTCCAGTGAGCTTGAGGTTTTGGGTGTGCAGTGAACAGACAATGGACACCAAGAAAAAACAAGGGCGAGCGCAGCTCGTGCATTTTACCCTTGTTTTTTCGACTGTCTGTTGTATGATGAACAAATACACAAAGCCGCTCACTGGAAAAATCATCACTGCAACTAAGTGAAGCGGACAAAAAAACATGCCACAGAACCAATGCTCTTGACCTTTGCCTTGTGAAACAAGGCTTTCTTCCGAACGGCGGTGGCGGTTGGAGTAAGGAAGAAACAGCTGTTTTTCTCTTGTTTTTTTCTATGTAAAAAGCCTTGTATCGCAAGCAATACAAGGCTTTTTATGGTATACTATAAGAGATAGTAAAGTTTAATGACGGTGGCTATCCAATCGAAAGTGAGGTGGTGCGTATGAACGTACTTCCAAAATCTATAGAAAGGAGAAGCCTTTTGTCCGTTTCGGAAAGTTTGCAACTAATGCTTGCGTTTGGTGGGTTTACATTGACCCTAATCACAACCATTGTTGCCATTCTGAACTATAAAGACAAAAAGAAATAACCGTCACTTTAGCAGGAGACCGGTTATTTCTAAATAACTTATAAAAACTCTGCCACCGTCTTTAGCGGTGCTATCAATGAGGGCGTATTACCAGTACGTCCTCTTTACATAATTATTATACCACATTTTGTGCGAAAAGGTAGGCGAATGCCTACCTTTTTTCATGCGCGCCTAAACGGCGGTGGCGGTTGGAGTGTGGCGCGCATGAAAAAACAGATCTATTGATTGTAGCCATATTCAGACAACCCGTTCATGGACGGTTGTTGGTAGAGATTTTGTTGTGTTGGTGCTTGATTCATTGCTGGTTGTTCATTAACCGTTGGGGTTGATTGTCCTTGTGGGACTGCGTGTTGTTTTTCTTCTCGTTTTTGTACGGTTTCTTTGGACTCTAAAAACTCAAAATCTTCTACAACTAATTCTGTCACATAATGCGTAACGCCTTGTTGGTGGGGTACATGGAACATAGAAACGAAAATGCACGGTAGGATAAAAATATAATCACAAGAAACCTTGATTTCATACGATTCTTGTGATTATCTACTTTTCTATGCTAAATATTTTATTGGAACATTCATACGAAAATGCACGGTAATAAAAAAAGACGAACATTACTAAAATTTTTCCAAATTTAATGGACGTAATTTTCCATCAGAAAGTTCTTGTTCATATTTAAAGGTGTACTTGCCAACAAAATTAATATGATCACTAATTAAAGGAGATTGTTTTCGTAACATTTCTTCTGAACAATCATATCCTTCTTTTTTCATTTGTTCAAAGACTTTTTCTAAATACAATGAATTCCAATAGATAATGGCATTAGTAACCAATCCTAATGCATTAAGCTGTTCTTCCATTCCATCATAATAGGTTTGGTATAATTTTCCTTTACGTCCATAAAAAATATTTCGACATAAAGCATGACGTGATTCTCCCTTGTTTAATTGTTCTAGAATTTGTCGTGCATAAATTTCGTCAGAAATATAGCGAAGCTGATGTTTTGTTTTATACACTTTCCCATATTCAGTAATAGCTTTACCTAGCTCTGTTGGTTGCCCATTTCGTTGAAGTGCTTTTGTTAACTCTGTCGCATTAACTTTACCTGATTTTAAGGAACCTGCTACCCGAAGGATTTCTTCCCAATAAGTTTGAATAAGTGTTAAATTGATTTTATTTTGTGATAGTGTATTAAGTTCGTGATAATCCGCATCAGAATCAATTCGCCAAAGTTTTGTTCCTTTATCATTTGCGATTCGCGGGCTAAATTGGAATCCTAATAAGGCAAAAAGCCCAAATATCATATCACTATAACCAGCTGTATCTGTCATTATCTGATTAGGAGTTAGCTCGCTAGGTTGATTAAGAAATCCTTCTAATAAGTACAATGAATCACGGAGTGTACCAGAAACAACCATACCATGAAATCCTATATATTGATCAGAAATAAAATTATAAAAAGTAATTCCTCGACCACGCCCAAAATATTTTGGGTTGCTTTTAGAATATAGAGAACGTTGTGGAGTAGTATAACGAATACCATCAGCTGATGCCATATAACCGTCTCCCCATAATTTAGTTATAGCAAGTTTTCGGTGTGCATGAATAATTTTTTGATTAGCTGCAGAGAGCGTGTCTACTCGAATATAGTGGTGATTAACATAGATTAGGCGATCATATTTTAACGAATCAATACTATTTTTTGAAACTGGAGAAAAACCGATATTACAAGCTTCTGCTAAAAGAACAGCTAGTAAACTAATATCTAAGTCTTTCATTTTTGTGTCTTTGTCATTTAAGTGATTAAATAGTTGAGTAAGATTTAATTGTTGATTTACTTCTAATAACAAATCTGTTAAATCAATTTTGGGTAATAATTGTTGAATACGTAATTTAAACGCTTTCTCTTCTTTATTTTCATAAACTTTTTTTAATCTGGAAACAATTAATTGACTATTATTTTCTATTCGAGCCATATTAGAAGTAGGCCAACGTCTTAATGCTTCTTTGTAAGAAAGATCTAAATCTTTTTTTAACCATAAAGATACTTCTTCTCCAGAAGAAGGTAGACCTAGTTGTTCTAATACAATCCCTTTTTGTTGAAGCCATGTTTGTTTATCCAGTAAACAATCCATAGGATTGTTATAAAGATTGCTTTGGGAAATATAGATATCATGCCGTTTGAACGATTGAATTAAGCATTCAATTGCGGCAATTAAAACACATTTATTAGTCTGATTTGGATTTTCTTGAATATAATAAACCCATTTTTTTGGAATAGTATGTTCAATTGTTTGAAACATTTTATAAGTGATTGGTTTAGGGAAACGATTATTTATGAAAGACCAAAGTTCTTTACAATTATTTCCATAGTTGTTGCTGTCGAAATTTAAAGTAATTAAAATATCCGGAATAAATTTTTTAAACTTTCGATAAGTAGTTAGAAGTTCAACAATAGCAATAGGTTCTTGCTCATTTTTCACTAATTTTCTAACTTGTGTGACTGCAGAATAAATGCTTTCTTCAGAATATTTTTTTAAAATTTGACTACGTATAGAACTATCACTGTTATTAGAGGATTCTATCATAACAAATTCAACAATATCTGAAAGTGTTGAAGCTGCACGGTCTAAATCTTTAATTGTCCGAAGTCTTTCATTAGCTTCTTTATTCTTAGCACGTCTAAAAATTGTTTCAAAAAAATTAACCAGGGCTAAAATTTGTTCGTCCATAGCTTTTCGTTTATAGATATAAATAAATGCTACTAACAAAGCTATTTTTTTCTGTTCACTCATACGTTGAATCAATTGGGCTTTAGCTTTAAATGCATAATTGGCTAATATTTTTATTTTTCCTTCAGGAATTAATTTTATTTGCCAGTTTTCTGTAGAAAAAGTTTGGAATTGTTTTAATCGTTCAAATCCTCTAGAAATTTCTTTCAAACTGTAGTCAGTCAAAGGAGTTCTTAAAATATCCATTTTAATTGTTGCTCCATAAACAGGTGTTCCAACTAATTCTAAAAGATTTAAGAGTTGTTTTTTCTCCTTATTCGTTGGAATTAATGCTAATTGTTTATATAATTGCTCTTCAGCTTTTTCAACGATGCTAGCTATAAAACGTGAAAAAGTAGTAAACCCTGGTAATATTATTTTCTCATCTAAACATTTTTTTAGAAGCATATCAAAGAGCATATTCGTAGATTCTGTAGTATAAATGGCCCTATTTAATAGCCAATTACTTAAATACTTTTTTAGATGGCTAAACTCTTTATACCCATAAATATTTTTAATTAACTTGACATGATCATCTTTTGTTTGTCGCCTTTTATAATTATGTATCTCTTTAGGATTAATTTTTAGCTGAGCTGCCACATAAATAATCGCATTTTCAGGAATAGTGTTTATATCTGTACAAAATGTTCCTAAAAATCTTAGCGAACTTAATTGTAATGAAAATCCTAATTTAGTTGAAGACAATCTCATTGTAGAAATTATTTCTAAATCTTTTTCATGTAAATAAAAAAATTGATTTAATTGTTCAGCACTAGGCTCCCCTAAATAAGTTCCAAAAGAATCCTTTTTATCTTTCATTTATTCTGTTTTAATCCTCCTAGAAGTAAATTTTAAGTAGACTTATAATTTACTTTTAAAAATGTTATGATGACAGTAAAAACACAAGTAAATTTTACATGTAAATTATATCACTTTTTAAGGAGAGTTTATGGTAAAAATTGGCTATATTCGTGTGTCTGGTCAAGACCAAAATTTAGACCGACAAGTTGCACTGTTGAACCAACTCAAAATCGACAAATTATTTCAAGAAAAAGCAAGTGGAAAAGATTGTAATCGACCTGAATTTCAAAAACTGCTGAATTATATTCGCGAAGGAGATTGTGTGGTTGTTGCTTCGCTTGATCGTTTAGGAAGAAACTATGAAGACATCAAACAGACGGTCGCGTTTATGAAGCAGAAAAACGTCTCATTACAAATTCTTGACGCCCCATTTTTAAATTTCAATACAGGGAATGAACTGTTAGATACAGCTATGTTTGACATGTTTTTATCGTTATTGAGTTATATTGCCCAAAATGAACGAGAAAAAATTAAGGAGAGACAACGTCAAGGGGTCCTTTTAGCCAAACAAGCGGGACGGTATAAAGGACGTCCGACAGAGTATGCGCCAAATTCTAAAAACCCTCAAAAACGTCTTGTTTACCAAACAGTAGTCAAGCAATTAAAACAAGGAGATACAGTAGCAGAAATCGCAACAGAAAATGGACTTTCTCGGCCAACCGTATACAAAATAAAAAAAGCGAATAATTTGTAGATTTTATCTACAGTTATTCGCTTTTCTACCGTGCATTTTCGTTTCTATGTTCCATGTACCCCTCTTACTATGAGTTAGTAGCTTTCACCGAGCTAAAGAACAATATTCGATCAGGA
>OBBO01000018.1_pt1 | contig 88962 bp, 77 predicted proteins | sample 1502731 | NCBI WGS metagenome assembly OBBO01 (sample SAMN05301485, study PRJEB22388) | human gut metagenome | isolation source: Infant 2 DOL 5 gut | host: Homo sapiens | place: USA: Pittsburgh, Magee-Womens Hospital of UPMC | collected 2013/2014 | reverse complement strand
GTCAAGCACTCTAGAGCCGAAAATAGCGCAAGTAAAATAGGTCATCGCTACGCTAGAACCAACCTTGAAATTTAAGAGGTTGGTTTTTTTATTTATTATTAATTTTTATATATTATGTAATGATATAATTAAATAATATATTTTTATTTATATGGGGCAACACTATGGCAAAGTATACGATATCAAAACACCGTCTTGAAGAATTACAATTAGAATTAAGAGAAATTTTAGATGTTAAGTGACCAGCAATTACAAAGCAATTACAAGATGCACGCGAACAAGGTGATTTATCTGAAAATGCTGATTATGATGCTGCAAAAAATGAACAAGCAGCATTAAAAAAACGTAAAGATGAAATTGAAGAAATTTTAGAAAATTATGAATTAATTGAAGATGTTTTACGTTCAACTGACGAAGTTTCCATTGGATCGACAATTGAAATTTATAATTATCAAAAAGATTGTGAAGAAGTAATTACACTAGTTGGTTCAATGGATTCAGATCCTTTTGCAAACAAAATTTCAATAGACACACCACTTGGAAAAGCTCTTGTAAAACAAAAAAAAGGTACTGAAGTTACAGTTCATACTTTAGCATCACCTTATAAAGTAAAAATTATAAAAATTATTGATTAATTTAACTAAAAAAAGATTGACATTATATAATAATTTTACTATAATTTTATAGTGTTTTATTAAACACACTATATAAATTGGACAGATAGCGAAGTGGCCAAACGCATCCGGCTGTAACCCGGCTCCGAGAGGTTCGTAGGTTCGAATCCTACTCTGTCCACCATTTATTGGCCTGTAGCCAAGAGGTAAGGCAGAAGATTTTGATTCTTCCATGCGTAGGTTCGATCCCTACCAGGCCAGCCATTAAATTATTTATTTTTTAACCACAATTATTTTCGTTATTATGTTATAATAATTATTGTGTGTTTATGCCTCATTAGCTCAGTGGTAGAGCATTTCACTTTTAATGAAGGGGTCAAAGGTTCGAAACCTTTATGGGGCACCATTTATTATTTTAAAGTAATGCATGGTTAACAATTATACATTGTATTACTTTTTTATTTTTGCTGGAGTGGCGGAATGGTAGACGCACTGGACTTAAAATCCAGTGACTTCACGGTCGTGAGGGTTCAAGTCCCTCTTCCAGCACCATTTGCGGGTGTAGTTCAATGGTAGAACTATAGCCTTCCAAGCTATTAGTGTGGGTTCGATTCCCATCACCCGCTCCATTAATAATATTTAACTAAACTCCACCCTATTAGTGGAGTTTTTCTTTAATTAAGAACTACTTATGCAAAAAAAATACATTAAAAATACTTTAGGCTTTGATACAAATTTATTTATATATCAAGATAAAAAAATGTTCAATTATTCAATTGATACTATTCTGTTAGCAAATTTTATAAGCTTATCTTCTAAGACGAAAAAAATTTTAGAAATAGGAACAAATAATGCTGCATTGAGTATTTTTTTAGCTTTGCGCAAAGAGGATATAAAAATTGATGCGATTGAAATTCAAATAGAAGCAATTAACCTTGCATTATTAAATGTTAGTCAAAATCATTTTGAAAAACAAATTAATATTATACATGCTGATTTTAATCAATATTGGAAAGATTTTGATAAAAGCGAAAATAATAAATATGATGCAATAATCTGTAACCCCCCTTTTTATAAACAAGATAAAATTATTCCATCAACTAAAAATCCATTAAAAACTTTAGCTTTATATGAAATCACGCTTAATTTTGAACAAATTATGCAAGGGTGTGCTAAGATAATTAAACAAAAAGGAAATTTAGCAATGGTTATTCCTACAACGCGTTTAGTTGATCTTTTAGAAATTATGCGTAAATATCAATTTGAACCAAAACGAATTAAAATGATTTATCCACGAATCTATGAACAATCAAATTTAGTTTTAATAGAAGCGCGTTACAAAAGTGGTTGAGGTACACACTTTGAACCAAATCTTTATTTACATTATGAAGATAAACAAAATCATCAATATACTGAAGAAGTTTTAAATTGATATAAACCAATTAAGTTTAAAAAATAATTGTAAGTAAATTAATTAAATTTCTATTTTAAGGATGATGAAAATGAATAATATGGATAAATATAATTTAATTATAGGTAGTCATGTAAGTTTAAAAGCTAAAGATTTCTTTTATGGTAGTGTAAAAGAAGCATTATCTTATGGTTCTAACACGTTTATGGTTTATACTGGAGCTCCACAAAATACAAAACGTCAACCGATTAAATCATTTAAAATTGAAGAAGCACATAATTTGTTAAAAAAACATAATATTAATTTGGATGATTTAATTGTTCACGCTCCATATATTATCAACCCTTGTTCTTCTAAAAAGAATGTTCGTGAACTTGCTAAAGAATTTTTAATTCAGGAAATCCAACGAACAGAATCTATGGGGATCACTAAACTTGTTTTACATCCAGGATCACGTTTAGAACAAAATGAAGATATAGCTTTAGAACAAGTTTATACAATGTTAAATGATATTTTTTCAACTATTAATACTAATGTAATTGTTTGCTTAGAGACCATGGCTGGTAAAGGTTCTGAAATTGGGGTAAATATAAAACAATTAAAAACCATTATAGACAATGTTCATTCTAAAAAAAATATTGGCGTTTGTTTAGATACTTGCCATATGAATGATAGCGGTTTGATTTTAGATTATTATAATTTTAATCAATATTTAAAAGAATTTGATGCACAAATTGGTATTAATTATATTAAAGTATTACATATTAACGATTCTAAAAACCCTTGTGGTGCAAACAAAGACCGCCACGAAAATTTAGGATATGGAACGATAGGTTTTGCAAATTTAATTAATATTGTTTACCATCCCTTATTAAATAACATCCCTAAAATTTTAGAAACGCCTTGGTTTAATGTTAATGATGAATTAATTCCTTTATATAAGCATGAAATAAAAATGATTCGCGACTGCAAGTGGTATGACATTAAAAACAAATTATTATCGAAGAAATAAAAACTATTTTTAAATACAAATAAGTATTTCTAAAAAAAAAAAAAAAAGGAGAAGTTCTCCTTTTTTTCGATCACAATTTTTTATGATCTTATTGGTTATTTAAATAGTTATAACATAACGACTTTTGCTACAACTAGATTGTTGAAGACTAATCTAACAACTAGAAGTGCTCGAATAACCATACAAGCCATTGATATAATAATACACTATTTTTAATAAAAAAGCAATATTTTTATGAATTATTTACAACTTTAAAAACACTTGGCCCTGTTATTTTAAAAATATTACCATATGTGAGATATTCGATACGATTAAATAAGCGTAATTTAGTTTTTTGTTCTTCAATATTTGTTGTATTTTTTGTTGAATTAATTAATTGTTCAATTGAAAAATTAGAAATAAAAATGGTTTGTCTTGTTGATTTTAATCTATTTTCAATAATAGGCATTAAAATTGTTGAAATCGATCAGTAATTTAAATTAACGCTAGAAAAATCATCAATTACTAAAACATCAACATTTGAAAGTAGATTAACTAATTCATTAATTACTAAATCTGATGTATCTTTGTAGTTAAAAAATTGGATTACATTTTTAAATAGATCATTTAAAGTAATATAAGCTATCTTTAAGTTATATTTTAATGAAATAGTATTGGTATAAGCTTGAGTAATTATTGATTTGCCTACACTAAAATCACCATAAATAAAAGCAGATTTTGGTTGTTGATTATTATTTTTAATTAACGTATTTTTTTTATTTTTTCGTGCTTCTTCTAAAAAGAAATTAATTAATTTATTTCGTTCTGCTAATAAATTAGCATCTAATATTTCAGTTTTTTTAGAAAATATTTGACTATCATCTGCTAATGAGATATTATAATCCATATTTTTGATCGTATTTAAAATATAATTTCTTTTAATTTTATCTACTTTATTTTCTTTTTTAACTACTACTAAACATAAGTGATTATATTCATTACGATTTAATTGATAAATGTAATAACTATCATTTTGATTGTTTAAATTATTCAAATAAGAACGATAAACTTCAACTATATCTCAAAAGTATAAATTAAATTCTTCTTCTGTTAAATTAATTGCTTTAATATTCGGAATTTCTAATGCTTTTTGATAATTAAAATTCTCTAAATCTAATTCATCATCAACTTGATTATTGTTCATTTTTATAAATCTCCAAATTTTACTTCAATAAAATTAGTATTTTTGAAAGTATTAGCATTATCACTATCTTCACAAATTAATTCTTTATGATCATTCTTTTTATTTTGAAAAAATTTAATCATTTCATACTCATCTTTAATATTGATTCCCAGTACTGTTTCTTTAATACGTTTTAAATATTTTACATTTAAACGCCCTAAATTTTTAAATAAAACAAAATCTAAGATAACATTAACAATTGGATCACTTAATGATTTGTCATACGTTAATAAATTGATAGCCTCTTTATCTTTTAAACTTAATTTTTCTTTACGAATATGTTTTAAAAAATCTGAAGGTTTAAAATTATTATAATCATTAATTACATTTTTGAATCGATCTAAATTACTGTTTTTATTAAAAATATTAAAATCACGTTCAATATTGTAATATTGAAATTTTGTTTTATTTTTTTCGAATTCCATATTTGAAAAAATTGTTAATTCTAATTTATTTAAATCAATTGTTAAAAAATCAATATTATTAATTAAATTATTTTTGATTAAATTTAACATTTGATCAATACTAAATTTATATTTTTTGAAAAAATTTATTAAGCACAACTTTGTTGATTCATCAATTTGAAGTGATAATCCATATTCTTTTAAAATTATTTTTTTAATTTTATCTAATTTATTTTCGAGATTGTTAAAATGATTTGTCTTAAATTGAGCTGATAAATCAATTAAACGATTAGTATCAATATTATTCTCTTTATTTAATAAATTTAAAACATTATAATGATTTAATGAAACATTATTTTTTAATTCTTCATTAAATTTTTCAATATTTATAAATTCGCTAAATTTTAATGGTCGAAAAACTTCAATTACTTGTTGGGAATTATTTTCAAAAGAATAAATTTTAATTAAATCAACATTAATTAATTTAGTAATTAATTCGTTGTATGTATTAATTGAAATATTAAGTTCATCTAATAAATATTCATGAGTTAAATTAATTGTACCCTTTTTATTAAAAATATTTTCTCTATTAACGAATCAAGAATATAAAGCTACTGCTTGCATACCAATTAGTGGTGTATAAAAAGAATATAAATGGTCATCATTTTTAACAAAATTACAATTTTTCTTAATTACTATATCCATAAACCTTACATATTCCCTTTGAATTTTAATCAAATCTATTTTTCATTAATCAATATTTTAGATGCTTTTATTTAATTTAATTGTCAATTTATTTATTTGATGCTATTAAATATAAACATAATAAGAGTTATGCACACTATTAAAATACTTCTTTTTTATTAAAAATCAATGTTTTATATGTTTAAAAAAAATATACACAATGATGTTTATAAATTATAAACATTAATAAAAAATTCTAAAAAAAATCTAAAAAATTGTGAACATTTTATAAATAAAAAAGATTAAATTATATATTTATAAAACCGTTATTATTTATATAAAAAAAGAGGTTATAAAATGTTTGAACAAGTATTTTTTTTAGCATCCATTAACGACAAAAAGATTATTAGATGATTATATGAACGTTATCATAAAATTTTTTTAAAATATATTAATGAGCAATTGAATTTTAAATTTTATACTTTAGAGATTGAAGCAAATGATTTAAAAACTATTATTTATGAAATATTTTTAAAAATATTTCAAGTAACTAGAATTAAAAGTTTAAATCAATTTATAGGATTTGTTAAACGGCAAATTTATTTTTATTTAGTATATTTATTACGTAAATCTTTATCTAATAAAAATTTAGTTAATCATTTAAATAATAATAATTTTGAAAATTATGAATTAATTAGTACCAATTCAGATGAAGTTGGTGCTGAATTAAACAACAGATTTTTAATTTATGAATTTTTAAGAAGTATTCAGAAAGAAAATTTATTTTTATATCATTTTACTATTTTAATTATTAAAGGATATAATACAAAGGAAATTAGTGAAATTTTAAAAATTAATTCTGCAAAAATTTATTATTATAAAGCACTTTTAAAAAAATATATAAAAAAATTATTATAAAAATACTGGGGTGAAGTTACTTTCATTTCCCAGTATTTTTATAAAAGAATCAAAAGATTTTCTTAATTTATGCTGTGACTTCTAAGTTTGTTTTAAAAGCTTTTGCTGTTCTTGATTTTAAACGATTTGCTTTATTTTTGTGAATAACACCTTTTGAAGCTGTTGTATCAATGACTTTGTAAGCTTCATTAAGTTGAGCTTGTTCATTTGAACTTCTTGTTTTTTTAACAATTGTTCTTAATTTAGACATTTTAGCATGATTTTCCTTACGTACTTTTTGCGTATGTCTGTATGTTTTTTCATTTGAAACAATATTTGCCATATACTCGCCTCCTACCTAATATTTGAATTCTAAAGTTTAATTTCATGTTTGAATATAACTTGTTTATTATATCAAAAATAATAAATAAAAAAAAATAAATGTTTTAACAGATTAAATTTATTTATTAAAAATAAGATGAATTTTCTAAAGCTTTCATAACTTTTAAGTTATACTTTAATGGTGTAAAAAGCTAATTGCTGCATTTTTTAAAAAATGTAGAGGAAAGTCCGTGCTCACACTAACTGTGATGTTAGTAGTGTTTGTGTATGTATAATTAATAAGGCATAGCATAGGCATATGACGGCAAATTTTTAAGCTAAGTGATTTAAATTATATGTTTAAAAATTTATAAAAGTGCCACAGAGACGATTAATCAAGAAATTGATGAGATGAAACGTTGGTAAACCCCACAAGTGAGAAACCTAAATTTCGGTAAGGGAATCTAATTTAGTAAATTAAGAAATTAAATTAGGATAGAATTGTTTACATTCTATAGATAAATAATTAGCGCTACATTTTTGTAGAACAGAACACGGCTTATTTTTACATGCAAAAACCCACTCTTATAAAAAAGAGTGGGTTTTTGTATTATGTTTGATTATATTTTCAAATCATTAAAATAGCATCAGAACCATTGGCATAATATCTTTTGCGAATGTTTTGTTTTATAAAACCATGCTTTAAATAAAAATTTAATGCATTTGTATTAAGATCGCTTACTTCTAATAATATGTTTTGCTTTTTTTGTTTTAATAAATCAATTAATAAACTACCAATTTTTAAATTACGATAATTTTCATCAACACCAATTTTTAAAATTTCATTAAAATCAACACTCTTCATATAAATTAAATAAGCAATGTTTTTTTGCTCATATTCAACAATTATTATTTGATAATTTGAATTATGAAAAATTTCTTCTAAATTTCTCATCGAATAACAATCATTTAAGAAAAATCTATTTTCAAAAATAGCAATATCATTCAAATCTTTTTGATCAGCAGGTCTAATTAAGAGGTTTTTTAACATAATTTAATCTAAAATCTAAGATATTAGTTAACTTAAAATTATCAAATTTTAAGTTATATATGAGATCATGATAGTCAATTTGATTTGCATCAATTATTGTTAATGATGTATTTTTTAATTCATTTTGTAATTCTTTATTAGTAATAATTTTATATTCGTTTTGAATATTATTAGTAATAGTTATTACATACGATTTATTACCTTTAGCATCTAAATAAACAAAAACATCATTCTTACCATTGGCTATAATATTTAAACTATCATTAATAAAAAGTTTAATTTTATTAAAAATTGTACAAATCGTTTTAGCAACAATAGCACCAACACGTATTCCAGTAAATGATCCTGGACCAGTATTTAAATATATTGCTTCTAGATCTTGATATTGCAAGTTAGTGATTTTTAATAAATTATTAAGGTGTTCAACAATAATATCTGTAAGATTATTGTTTGTATCAACAATAATGCTAGTATGGATTTTAAAGTTTTTATAAATTGCTAAAATACATTTTCTTGATGTAACATCAATAAACAATTGGTATGTACTATTCATTTGCTTTTAACTCTCTAATTAATTCCATAAATTCTTTTGGCATATTGATTTTAAATTCTACTTTTTTATTAGTGGATGGATGATTAAAACTAATATAAAAACTATGCAAGTATTGCTCGTATTCTGTGGTATGTTTACTAATCCCATATAAAGGATCATTATAAACAGGGTGATTAATATAACGCATATGAACCCGTATTTGATGAGTTCTACCAGTAATAATACTTACTTCAACAAGGGCGGTATTTTTATATTGCTCAAGTACTTTAACTATACTGATAGCCTCTTTAGTATTTTTAGAATTGCCTGTTTTCATTCTTAATTTATCTTGATAACTATGGCCAATAGGCTCATTGATCATAAAATGCAAATGCTGCATATCAAAACGATTATGAACAATAGCATAATAACTTTTTCTTATGGTTTTTTGCATAAATTGTTGTTGCAAAGAATTAAGCGCTATTTGATTTTTACAAATTATAATTAATCCAGATGTATTTTTATCCAAACGATGTGTAATATAAAAATTATCAGTTTTTAAATAATATTTTAAAGCGTTTGCTAATGTATTTTGCTCATGAAAACTAGTTGGATGAACTAACATACCAGAAGGTTTGTTAACGATCAATAGATCCTGATCTTCAAAGATAATTTCTAATGAATATACAAACGGTAACAATTTTTTTTGCTCTTGCACTATAGGTAGTTCGTTATTGATTTGAATATAATCATTCTTTTTTAATAAATAACTTGCTTTACTAATAAAATTGTCATTAACTAATATTAGGTTTTGGTCTAACATTTTTTTAATTAATGTTCGTGAATAATTAGTATTTTCTACTAAAAATTTATCGATGCGTTGAGACGACATTAAAGAATATAGTATTTTCATTGCTATGATTTTTTTAAGTCATCATATCCGAATGGTTTGTTAGAAATTTCGTTGATTTCTAAATCATTCTCATCGGCAACTTTTTTTATAATGTCTTGATTATCACTATCATTTTTTCATTTGATAATAAATCTAATAACTAAAATAACAACTAATACACAAACACCAACAACAATATAAACATCAAAAAGATTAATTATACTATTAACAAATTTTCAATAATCAACAACACCATTAATAACATCATCGCCTCCACCAACACTATTAGGATTTATAAGGCTATTGTGAAATATATTTGGTAAAGCATTGAATAATTCAAATTCTGGAATTGAGCGATCAATAATATTTCCTAAACCGCCAAATAATAGAAAAAGCAATGGAACATAATAACAAGAATTTTTTAAAAAAATAAATGATAAAAATCCTAATATGATGGGGATTGATTGTAAAGTATAAACAATTCCGCTATGGTTATTAATTCTACCAAGAGCAATCCCATTATTAAGTGTAAAATGAAAAATAGGACCATGATGCGTTTCTTTTGTTTTGACAACTAAATCAATAGCTCATTCACGAACCAAAAAACCTGATAATAGCACAATTAAAGCAACAATAATAAAATTAATTATTTTATAAAAAATTACATCTAATGATGTTATTGATAAAAAGTAATCACGAATGCTTTTATTGTTTATTTTTAAAATAATTTTCTCAAAAAAATTTATTTTTCTAAGTGATTGATTAAATTTTTTAATTATTATATAAAAATTTGAATTTTTGATTTTTTGAAGCATTATTTAATGTACTTTTCTGGACGTTCTTTCATCATTTTAGTTACAAATTCATCTTTTTTAAGATGGCCATATTCTTTCATTAAAAGAACACATTCTTCATATTCTTTTTGAGCTCATATTTCATCTTCAAACCCCAAGATTTTAACTTTTTTATTTTGTAAGTTTTTGTAATTTTCAAAGAAATCTTGCACTTCTGCTAATCAATGTAATGGAATATCTTTGAAATTATTAATGTGTTTATAACGAGGATCAACATCAATAACTGCCAATAATTTAGTATCTGTTTCTCCTCCATCAATCATTTTCATGGCGCCCAAAACACGTGCAGGTACTTTAATTCCTGGTTGGAATGCTTGATCAGCAAAAACCAAAACATCCAATTCGTCACCATCATAATCTAATGCTTCTTTTAAAAAACCATAATTATGAGGATAAACCATTGAACCGTGTAAGATACGATCAACCATGATTTCTTTAGTTGCACGATCATATTCATATTTAATATTTGAGTTCTTTGGAATTTCAATAGTTACATTTAATTTCATACTACCTCTCCTTTTTATTAATCTAAATATCCTTAACTAATATTTTATAATTATATTATGTTTGTCTTATTTTATATTTGATAAAAATAATTGATTACCAATAAAATATACTTAGAAATAATTAGTATCATTAACATAGAAATAAAAATAGTAAGGATATAGAAGATGAAAAATTTTTCAAAAAATAGAAATATTAATAATTTTAAAAACCCTTTAAGAGTTATTGAAGGAATTGTTCGTGAAATTAAAAATAATGAACTTCAAATTGATTTTGTTAATAGTCATAAAAAAGGAGTTTGTAAGTTTATTAATTTGACAGATTATCATTGAAATACAATTTCTTCGCGTTTTTTAATTAACAGTAAACACTTATTTTTAGTTTCAAAATTTGACCCAATTCGTCATGTTTATTGATTAAATTATAAAATTATTCATCCTATTGAAATTAAAAACAAACGTTGTTCTTACCCCACTTTATCTCATGATAGAAATTTACGGATCTTTTTAAATAATCTATTAGAAAAAGAAAATGAATTAAAAAACTAAAAATTTTTAACATATGAATTAAATTTTAAAATCAATTTATTTCATTAATTTAGAGAATTTTAATTATCAAAAAGCATTAAAAATTATTTTTATGTTCTAATAAATTTTATAAACATAATAAAAAAATAATTTATTGAAAAGTATAATTTTAAACAATGAAAACAAAAAAAGAGAAGATAAAAACATTTTTTTGCTTAAAATTATTATTATGTTTAGAAATTTAATTAAGAATGTCTATCGTTATTTGCTAAAAAGCAAAGCCTCTTTTATAGGTCTTTGCCTTTTATTGTTTGTGTCAATCTTTAGTTTTAGTATGTTAACAAATCTTTCTAAAACATTAACAAGATCATATACAAACTTAGTCAATAGACAAAAATTACATGATATAACTGTTAATGAAAGTTATATTGAAGATCAAAAAGATATTAAACAAGCTCAATTCAATAAGCTTTTAGAAGAATTAAAAGTTTTTTATGCACAAAAAGGTTTGAATTTTGATTGAACTCGTTCTAATTCATTGATTGTTAATTCGACAAAAGATGATATTACTTATAAAATTGTTCAGTATTCAACAAGTAAAACGATTAATACATTCGATAAACAAACAAGTGAACGTTTGATTAAAAATAGTTTTTCTGATATTGATTTATATGGGATTTTAAATAATGCTAAAGTAGATGTTATTGATTTAATCAAAACTAAAACTTTAAATGCCAGTTTTGTCATTAATAATTTAAAAGAATTAGACAATAAACAAAAAAGTAATTTGGTAAAATTAGCTAAAGTTGATAATTACGATGTTAGTATTAGTCAACAAGCACGACTTTATTTATTAAAAAATATTGTTTATGGTGCATGACCATCAAAAACCAATAATTTATATAAAAAATTTAAAAAAGCTTATGAATATAGTCTAGAAGATAAAAATTACGATCCTTTAATTGGTAATATAAAATTAAACAACAAAGCTAATTTTGATATTTTAGAAGCAAAAGAGATTAGCACACAATTCATTTTAATGTTATATCCATCAAAAAAAGGTATAAGTATAAATGGTAATGTTAATACTATTGTTAAAGGGCATCGAATAACTTTTAGTTTTGAACCCGCAGGGATTCCTATTCCAGTCTATTTTGATGTTAAATCTGCATACGCATTAGTTGGTTTAGGTGCTTTTTTGTCTAATCATAACAAACAAAAATACCCAATGTATTTATGACAAAAAGCTTTAGTCGACCACGAAGAACAACAAAGTTTTGAAAAGTGATTCAATAGTTTGGATGAAAAATATATTATTCATATTGATAACACACCTTATTTAATTTTAGATAGTGGTATTACTCCTGATTTTATGTATCCGATTATCTCATTCACTTCTGTTATTCCTAATCCAAAAAAAGAAGGACTAGTATATGTTAACTTAAATGGATATGCCCGTATTTACGATGCTTTTAGATCTAATCCAATTGAAAATAATTTACAAATTCGTATCACAAATCAAAAGCATCAATCCGTTGATATCAGTATTTTAAAAAAAATTGTTAAAAATTTAAATGATCAAATTAAAAAAGATGCTATCATGAACTGACCAACAAGTTTAGATGCTGCTTATTTAAAAGATGATACTAATAATCATATTACACCAAGCCCATTAAGATTAGTTTTCATTAACAAAATTACGAACACAATACAAACTTTTAGTGTTTTAATAACTTTATTTATTTTGATTCTAACAATTTTTGTAATTGTTATCATCATCAACCGTTTTTTAGCACAAAATAAAATTAATATTGGTATTTCTATTGCTAATGGTGTTCCTCGTTGAAAAATCATTTTAAGTTTTGCTTTTATTGGATTAATTCCATGTGTTATTGGTGGATTATGCGGTTATTTAACAGCTTATTTTACTCAAAATTTAGCAATTAATATTTTTAGTGGTTATTGATTAATTCCTACAGTTTTAGAAAACTTTAATTTTGGTGCTTTAATAACAGTTATTATTTTCCCTTTTTTGTTGTTTTTTATTTTAATAGTTGGATTAGGTTATTGATCAATAAGAAAACCACCAATTGATTTAATGCGTGGAACTGAAACATTTAAAATTTCTAAAATTGTTTATGTAATTAAATTTCCATTTAAATATATTAGTGGTTTTAATAAGTATTTAATTACACTATCTTTTTCATCAATTACAAGAATTATTATTTTTTCAATTATGATTGCTTTATCATTTGGATCGATTATGTTTTTAACTGGAACAAGAGGTAAAATTAAACAAACTATAGATGCAACATTACAAACAAAAAAATATCGTTATGGAATTGATTTAATAACACCAACAGATCAAGGTGGTCAATATATTTCTTTAAGTACAAATCAAATTGGTTCTACATTAAATGATAATGATAATCATGAATTGACACAGAAATATGAAAGTAGTGATTATAAAGATTTTATTAATTCACCGTTATTTAAAAATTTACAGAATTTAAAGTTAATTGGTGCAAAAGATGACCAGCGTCGAATTTATGATTTAAACTATATTGCTAATGCATTTCAAGTTAAGCAATTTTTAGATTTTAATTTTGGCATTGGTGATGTTAATAGTGGTAGTTCAAGTAATCCATGAAGTATTACAAAGTCTTTAATACCTGAAAATAATTTACAAATTTTAAATGAAACTTATAAAAAATGATGTTCAAAATTAATTAATGACCATAGCATTTTTTCGAAACAATTAATTGAAAAAGGTGTTAATGAATTAGCTTATGATATTTTAAATATTCGTAATAGTTATGATCCTAATGAATATTTTAATTATTTTACATTTAAGAGTATTGTTGATACATATTTAAAACGATTTAATAAGTCTTTTTTAGATCAACATGTTACGTATGAAATTTTAGTACGCGTGCATAATAATTTATTTAATTATAAAAATATTTATGGAAAATTGGTTTTTAAAAATAATCAATGAATAATTAATTTTAAAGATAATAATTTTCCAATTGATGATCAAAACTTTGTTAGTGCTATTTATTATAAAAAACCTAATGAGCAAAATTATGATTTAAAAAAATATATTTTTAAAAATGATGATTTGATTTATGATGAAGTTTATTTTGAACGTAATAGCAAACAAAATTATCATAAACTAACTTATCAAACTTTTAGTTCTTATTTTAGAGCACGTTTTTTAAAATTTGATCCAGAAGGGGATTTTGATTATTATTTACCATTAAAATATTTTAATGCAACAATTGTTAGAAAAGAATTATTAGAGAATGCAATTAATAATGAAATTCTTTTTAAAAATGACGAAAATAAAATCATTAAAAAAATTAATTTTAAAAGTGATAATGATATAGTTGTTACTAAAATCAATGATTTAACTTATCAAGTTAAAAATATTATTAATCAACAGATTTATCTTTATTCTCCAAAACCCATTAAACGTTCTTATAGAATTGATCCAGCAAAAGCTACAAATGCTATTAAAACAGGATTATCTATTAAATTGGATAATGATTTTATTAATTTAGTATTATTAACTCATCCATCAATTAATCCATCGTATGCAGATGTTTGGTCAGGTATCACATTTAATATGGTAGGTTTTGATTATTTAACAAAAAATGATAAAACACAGTTAAACGAATTTGATGAACCTTATATTTGAATTGATGCTCAGATTAATAAAATTAATAATCAAAAATATGAAGAAGCTAAAAATCCTAAAATTATTGGAATTATTAAGAATTCAAAGTTAGTGCATTTATTATCCAATAAAAAACAGATTAATAATTTATTATTTAATAAAAATGATGAGCAAGTAGCAATTATTAATCGAGTAGCTGCCAAATATTACAATTTAAAAATTGGTGATCATTTTAGTTTTGTTGCTAATAATCAAACAAATCGTTATACCAAAGATTACATAAAAAAACAAATCACTTTAAAAGTAGTTGGTATAATTGATACTTATCAGGGGATCGAAATTTATACAGGGATTAAAAATGCCGCTGAAATTTTAGGAATGCATAGTTCGCCATATGCTGATAAATCACTTTATGATGAATACGATGGTGCTTTCAATGGAATTTTTACAAATAAAAATAATCCAGCAATGTTAACACGTATTATTTCTATTTACTCACCTTCGGGACTATATCCTATTTCTGAAACATGAAAAAAAGATGCACCAACTATTAATCTAATTAAAAATATTTTAAGTGATAAATATACTACATATGAATTAAATAATAAATGAGATCCCAAATCATTAGTTTTAAACTCTCGCTTATCTTTAACTAAAGCCTTAGGTTATAAAAATTTTGATGAACTTAAATTAGATGCACGCAATATTTATGATGACAACCATAATTATTTAGGATTAAGAGATGAACAAGCTCAAGCAGAATGGGTAATTGATAAACTAATCAGTATTTATGGGCGTGATACTTATTCATCTACTTTAAATAATGTTGAAGTAGTTGACGTATTATTTGCAGTTTTAGAAACTGCTTCAAAAACAATTCAAACTGTTGAAATTGTTGTGATCTTTTTAATATTATTTATTATTATATTAGTACTTGTTTTAATTTCTATTAATTCATTGTCTGATACATTAAAAGTCGCTAAATTACTAAAAAATATTGGTTATAGTGATTTAAAGAATGCTAAGTTATTTTTAATGGCTTTTTTACCATCATTAATAATTGGATCAATTATTTCAATTCCACTAGTTATTGTAGTAATGCAAGTATTTAGCGAAATAATATTTAATAGTTTAAATGTTTTATTAACAACTAGCTTTATTTGGTGACATTTTTTAATTATTTTATTAATTGTTGCTATCATTTTCTTATTAATGTGAGCGATTGCAATTTGAATCTTAAGAAGATCAAATATTGCTGATGCAAGTAAACGTAATTAGAAATTTAAAAAATATTTAGAATGTTATGATATAATCTAACCAATAAGTAAAATGTGAATGAAATGACGACCTTAGGGTTGTCATTTCTTATTTATATGAAAGGTTATAAAAAATGTCTAACTCATTTAAATCAAAAGAATTTATTGAATACTTTAAAGATACAGCAAAACAAAATGAAATTGAATTTGAAGTTTTATCTTCAATTATTAAAGAAGCATTTGAAAAAGCTTATTCACGAACACATCCTGGTGAAAATTTTGAAACAAATATTGATCTTAAACAAGGAACAATTAATTGTTTTCGAAATTTAGTGGTCGTTGAGAATGAAAAAGTACATAATGAAGATTTAGAAACATGTTTGGATGATGCTGTTGAAATTTTATTAGATGATGCTCGTAAAATCAATGCAAATGCTCAAATTGGCGATCTTATTAAACAACATATTTCAATTGATAATTTTAAAAGTATTGAAGTAGGTCAAATTGGAAGTTTATTGCGTCAAAAAATTACTGAAATTCATAATAAAAGAGTAGCTGATTTTTGAAAACCATCTTTAATGAAAATGATTCGTGCAAAAGTTGCAGAAGTTAATTATAACAAACAACGTAATGAAATTACTGGAGTAAAAGTTGAACTAGATGACCAATGAAAAACATTAGGTTATTTAAGTCGTAAAGATCGTATTGGTGATGAAAAGTTTAAGGTTGGTGAAACTTATGATTTTCTTATTAAAGAAGTTAAAGAACAAAGCCGTTTATGGCCAATTTTACTATCTAGAACAGAGCCAGAATTAGTTGAAGAAATTTTAAAACGCGAAGTTGTTGATATTAAAAATGGAAATATTGAAATCAAAAAAATTGCTCGAATAGCTGGTTTTAAAACTAAGGTAGCTGTAAGCACTAATTTATTAAATATTGAACCAGTTGCTGTTGTTGTCGGAAATAAAGGTTTAACTATAACGTCAATTTCTAAACAATTAAATAATGAACGTATTGATATTATTCGTTATGCTGATGACAAACGTATTTTTATTGCTAATGCTATTGGTTTAGATAAATTAAAAGGACTTTTAGTTCAAGAAAATGAAAGTGGTCAACGTTCTGCAATTGCTATTGTAAGCAAGGATGATTTACCAAGTGTTATCGGTCGTGGTGGAGCAAATATTCGTTTAATTGCTAAAATTACTGAATGAAATATTGATGTAAAAACAATTGAGCAAGCATTCGAAGAAAATATTTTATACGAAAAATTTGATGAAAAAATTTATCGTTCATGAAATATTGAATCAATTAATAAAAAAAATGTCACAAATGATGAAATGTTAGCTTTAATTGATAGTATAGAAGATGATAAAATTGAACAAGATGTCCAATTAAATCACCCATTAAAACAACAAGAAAAAAAAGTTGTTTCTTCAAATGATGAAGATGGTGAAAATGATGAAACACAATTAGAATATCTTGAAGGATTCGAAGATTTTAAATTCTAATTTAAATATTATGGCAATGAAAGTTAATGAAAGAACTTGTGTTTTTAGTAAAGAAAAATATCCTAAAGATCATTTAGTTCGCTTTGTTATTATTAACGGTGAGTTAATTTTTAGTTTGAATTATCATCGTGGGTATTATTTAATGATTCAAAAGAATACAAACATTCAAAAGGTGTGTCAATTTCTAAAAAAACGTTTTATGATTAAAAACGAAGAACAAGTTTATCGGATTTTAGAGCAATTAATTCAATCATTAATTTAAAATATATAGAGTAATATAAGTAAGAGGTAAAAATATGGCGAAAAAAAATATCAAACAAAAGAAAGATAATCGGATAGCAATCGATGTAAAAAAACACATTAAAAAAGTTGATGTTGGGGTTTTTGATGGTACATTTGTTTTCACATCACCTCTTAGTATTTCAGAATTAGCACCAAAACTAAATAAAAGTCCAAACGAAATTATTATGCGTTATTTCAAAAAAGGTGTTGTTTATAACTTAAACACTATTTTAGATGAAGAACAAATTGGTGAGTTATGTTTAGAATATGATTTAGATTTTAAAATTGAAAAGAATGTTAACACTGAAAATCTTTTAGAAAATATTTATTTTGATGATCTAGAAATTGATTTGGTTGCTCGTGCTCCAATTGTAACAATTATGGGTCATGTTGATCATGGTAAAACAACACTTTTAGATACTATTCGTAAATCATCAATAACAGCATCAGAAGCTGGAGGAATTACTCAACATATTGGAGCTTATCAAATTATAAAAGACAATAGAGCAATTACTTTTATTGATACACCCGGACATGAAGCCTTTACTGAAATGCGTGCTCGCGGAGCAAATTTAACAGATATTGTGATTTTAGTTGTTGCTGCTGATGATGGTATTAAAATGCAAACTGAAGAAGCAATTGATCATGCTAAAGCTGCTAATGTTCCTATTATTGTTTTTGTTAATAAAATGGATAAATACGAAGCAAATCCTGAAAAAGTTTTAAATCAATTAAGTGCTAAAGAAATTGTTGCTGAAGAGCTTGGTGGTGATGTTGTTTTTGTTAAAGGCTCAGCATTGAAAAATGAAGGAATTTCTGAATTATTAGATTCAATTTTATTGATTGCTGAATTAAATAATTACAAAGCTAATCCTAATCGTTTAGCTTATGGAACTACAATTGAAGCAAATTTGGATAAAGGTCATGGTCCTCTTGCTACATTGTTAGTTCAAAATGGCACATTACGAAAAGGTGATTATTTAGTTGTTGGTTCAACATATGGAAAAATTCGTAATATGTTTGATGAATATGACAACGAAATTGAAATAGCATTACCTTCAAAACCTGTTAAAGTTTCTGGATTTGAAGAAGTACCAACAGCCGGTGATAAATTTTTAGCTTTAGCTGATGAAAAACAAGCACGTGCAATAGCAAATGATGTTAAACAAAAGAAAATGCGTTTAGAACGTGCAATGTTACAAAGTTCGGATATTCGAACAAAAATTGCTAATGGTGAATTAAAAAATATTAATTTAATTATTAAAGCTGATGTTCAAGGTTCACTTGAAGCTTTAAAAGGAATTTTTAGTAGCATTAACATTGAAGGTGTGACTACGACACTAATACGGAGTGCAATTGGAACAATTAGTGAAAGTGATGTGCGTTTAGCACAGACTTCTGATGCAATAATTATTGGTTTTAATGTCCGTGCTAGTCGAATTATTAAAGATTTAGCTGATTCAGTCGGTGTACAAATTATGAATTATGACATTATTTATAAATTTAAAGAAGATTTAGAATTATGAATGAAAGGTACATTAGACCCAATTATTATTGAAGAAGTGATTGGCGAAGCCAAAGTTCTTAAATTATTTAAACACAGTCAAGTTGGAACAATTTGTGGTTGTCGAGTAATTAATGGTAAAATTAAAAGAAATGCTTTGGTTCGTGTTTTACGTGATGGTATTGTTATATATAATTCAAAAATTGCGACATTACAACACAATAAAGATAGTGTTAATGAAGTTATTGCTGATAAAGAATGCGGATTAACAATTGCAAACTTTAATGATATTAAAGAGAACGATATTATTGAAGTTTATATTAAAGTTGAAAAGAAACATGATGAGGTTAAATAAATAAAATATGGCAAACGAAGTTCGAGTTGCAAGGTTAGAATCTTTAATTAAAGATGTTATTAATAATGCGTTAGCGAATGAAATTAATGATAAAATTGCAAAATTAGCACGTGTAACTGCAGTGCGTTTAAGTAATGATTTATCAGTAGCAAAGATTTTTTTAGACGCTCATAAACGCGAAAGTATGCTTAAAGTTTTAGAAAATGTTAATAAAGTTAGTGGCTTATTGCGTTCAAAATTAGCTGCGGAATGAACTAGTTATAAAGTACCGGAATTGCGCTTTGTAATCGATGAAACTATTGATTATGCTAATCATATTGATGAATTATTTAAAAAAATTAAACAACAAGAAAATTAATTATCCAATGTTAAAAAAACAAAATAAAAATAAAGAACAACACTGATTAGAAAAACATTTACGACAAAAAACAGGTTTGATTATTTCTTGATCAATTATTTTTGGTGTTTTAGTTTTATTATCAATTGGTTTTGGTTTAATTCTACATTTTTTTAACTCAAATAATTTAAGTATTCAATTAAGCTTTATTATTAATCTCAATAAATACTTAGTTAATATTACTAAAATATTAGATTATATCGGTTTTGCTTTAATTTATTTACCAATTATTTTTTTATTAGGTTGTTGAATTACTGGAATTAATGGCGTGCACGAATCATTATACTATCATGTGTTTATTTGATTATTTTATTTCATTAGTGTTATTTTATTAATCATTACCATTTGTTTAAGTATTGCGACACACATATATTATTAAAAAAGATAGGGTCATACTCCTATCTTTTTTAATTAATTTTTTATTGTATTTATCTTAATATTATAATCATTTTTAAATATTAAAATTTAAGTTGATTGTTGTATATTTTTGCATTTTTACAATATTTTAAAACAAAGTCCCAAAAGGATTTTTGATGATGTTGATATTTTATGTGGGCTAATTCATGAATAACAACATAATTAATGATATCTTGATCATAATGAACTAAAAAATACGAAAGGCCAATCGTGTGTTTTATTTTATTATAGACACCTCATTGGCTTTTGTAAAAGCCAAATACATATTTTTTTACAGTTAGAGTAGTTATATTTTGGGCATTTTTAATAATTTGTGGAAAAATTATTTCTGCTAGGTATATTAAAATTTTTTGATAAAGCAATTTTGTATTAGTTAAATTCTGATTTTGATCATAAAGATAAATGATTTGTTTTTGAAAATTGAATTGACAATGAAAATTGTTATTTTTTATTTTTATAGTCGTAAATTTTATTCCTAATAAGATGATTCAATCTAAAGATTGTTCATCATACTTAATTTTCTTTAAGTCATTTTCATATATTTTTAAAATTTTTAACTTATTATTTTTAATAAATTCTTCAGCAATATTAATTAATTTTAAGTGATTGATCAAACAAACAATTTGATGATTAATGATTTTGATTTTAATATATTTAATTCTTGGTTGTAAATAAATTTTAATAAAATATTTTTTTTGATTAATTTCAAAATTTAATTCTTTAACAAAACTTAACATAAATAATATATATTAGTTTTCACTTAAAACTTTTACAAAAGCATCTTGAGGAACATCAACATTACCAATCGCTTTTAGACGTTTTTTACCTTCTTTTTGTTGTTCTAGAAGTTTTTTCTTTCTTGAAACATCTCCACCATAGCATTTAGCAATCACATCCTTGCGTACTGCTTTAATAGTTTCACGAGCAATAATTTTTGAACCAATTGAAGCTTGAATAGGAATTTCAAATTGATGTTTTGGAATAACCTCTTTTAGACGTTCACAAATAATTTTTGACTTCCCATAAGCAAAATCACGATGAGCAATAATACTTAAAGCATCAACTTTATTACCATTTAACATAATATCGATTTTGACTAATTTTTCAGCTTGGTAACCAATTAGTTCATAGTCCATTGTTGCATATCCTTTAGTAATTGATTTTAGTGAATCAAAAAAACTGTACATAATTTCAGCTAATGGCATTTTATAAATTAATTTTCGTCTTGTACCGTCAATAACTTCTAGATCATCATATATTCCTCTTCGGGACTGACATAATTCCATAATTGCACCAACATAATTATCTGGTGTAATGATTGCTAATTTAACAAATGGTTCTTTAATAAGTTTAATACTAGTTGGTTCAGGCATTTTAGCAGGACTATCAATACTAATTTCTTGATTATTTGTTAATTCAATTTTATATATTACTGAAGGGGCAGTTAAAATTAATTCAATATTAAATTCACGAGCAATTCGTTCACGAATAACATCCATATGTAATAAACCTAAAAATCCACAACGAATTCCAAATCCTAGTGCTTGCGATGTTTCATATTCATAAGTTAATGCAGCATCAGATAAGGAGATTTTAGCCATAGCTTCTTTTAAATCATCATATTGACTAGTATCAATTGGGTATAAGCCACAATAAACCATTGGTAAAATTTTTTTATAACCTGGTAGTGGTTTATCAGCAGGATTATTGGTATGAGTAATAGTATCACCCACATTAATATCTTTGACTGTTTTGATAGCTGCAGCTACCCAACCAACTTCTCCGGCTACCAATTCTGTTTTATTAACAATTTTTGGTGTTCTAATTCCTAATTCACTAACAATATAATCTTTATTGTTAGCCATCATACGAATTTTATCTCCAACTTTAATTGTTCCTTGTTTTACACGTACTAAACAAACAACACCTTTATAAGAATCATAAAAAGAATCAAATATTAAGGCTTGTAATTTAGCATCATCTTTAGCATCTAATGGAGGTGGAACGTGTTTAATTATTGCTTCTAATACATCTTGAATGTTTAACCCCGTTTTTGCTGAAATTAAAGGCACATCCGCTGTATCTAAACCAATAACGTCTTCGATTTCTTTTTTAACACGATTAGGGTCTGCTGATGGTAAATCAATTTTATTAATTGTTGGAACAATCTCTAAATTGTTTTCTAATGCTAAGTAAACATTAGATAAAGTTTGGGCTTCAATTCCTTGTGCAGCATCAACAACTAGAATTGCTCCCTCACATGCTGCTAAACTTCGTGAAACTTCGTAAGTAAAATCGACGTGACCGGGAGTGTCAATTAAGTGAATTAAATATTCATGTTTATCTTTAGCATGATATTTAATTTGTACAGCATTTAATTTAATAGTAATTCCACGTTCACGTTCTATATCCATAGAATCTAAAATTTGGTTTGTCATTTCACGTTTACTCAAAGTATTTGTAAATTCAATAATTCGATCAGATAATGTTGACTTCCCATGATCAATATGGGCAATAATACTAAAATTACGGATGAATTTTTTATCCATATAACAATCACTCTTTACTTTTTTTAAAAATATCAATATATTTTAAATTATTTTAAAGTAATAAAAATAAAAAACAACTCTATTTAAAGAGTTGTTTCATGTTTTTTTGATTTTATATTAAAAATCTGACAGTGATTTCATATCTACATCTTTACGCTCTTGTTTGTTTGCAGCATAAATTGGGAAAGTTTCAAGTTTTAATTTTTCAGCAACGATAACAGTCATAAATTGAAAAATCATAATATTTCAATCAGTTGCACGTGAGTTATAAGCACGTCGTGATGAAGCAATTTCATTTTCTAAATAACTTGATGTACTCATCAATTCCATTAAAATATTGGATGATTTCAAATCTGGATAACGTTCGAATTGAACATTAACTAAATTTTGAAGTTTATTTAATACTTCTTCATTTTTGTTAATATCATTTGACATTTGAATACTTCGATTTTTAGTTATTTCATCTAATACTTTTTCTTCATATTTGTAATATGATTTAGTTTGTTCAATCATTTTATTTAATAAATCGAACCGTTTTGTTTGTGCTACTTGGATGCTTGATGAAGCTTCATTAACACTGTTTTTAGTTTGAATTAAATGATTTTTAGTATTAAATCATCAAACTAATAAAAAGATTCAACCAATAATTGAAATAATTGAAATAACTATGATGAAAATATATAAAGTTTTTTCGCCATTTGAAGCAACTACTACTTTTCGTTCGTTAGATACATTAGGGCTAATTCCATTTTCATCTTGTTCTTTTCATAAATCCATAAACTTTGCTCCTTATAATTAAATGATTTTAATAATCAATTAAAATTATATAATATAAAAATAGTAAAAATTTTTCTAACATGCTTAGTATGTTAAAAATATTTACGACAATTTAGCGAATTTTGCACATAATCAAGGAGAAAATATGGAAAAGACAATAATTCAATTGGAATTTAATGAAGAAGAATTAGCATCAATAAAAAAAATTAAAGATAAAATGGATCCTAATAATAATTTAGAATTAAATGTATTTTTAAAAGATTTAATTAAGGATTTAGCGCGTGATTATTTAAATTTTTCAAACCAATCATTTGAAAGTATTGCAAAGCAAATGAATGATTTAAAAGATCTAATAGGAAACGTAGCGAACGATCCATCTAGTTTCGATTTTAATTCAGTAATGAATGAATTCCAAAAGTTTAGTAAATCACAAAAGGATGAAGAAAAAGAAATAAAAAACGATACTGAAATAAAAACTGCGACTAAACCTACTAAAAAATCTTAATTTATGTTAAAAATTATTACATCTAATAAAAATGAAGAAATTATTCATTTTTATCGTTTAATTCATGATAAAAAATATCGCGAAGCTAATAAATTATTCATAATTGAGGGTTTTAAATTATTAGATGAAGCTTTGCAAAATCAACAAACAATAGTTTCAATTATTATTAATGAACATGTTTATAATAAAGAATTTGAAACGATTTTTAAATATACATTATATGACAATATTCAAATTTATAAAGTTAGTGGAAATATTATTAAAAAACTATCAGTTAATATCGAACCAAGTCCAATTTTAGCAGTTGTTAAAATAAAACAAGAAATGTGTGATATTAACGATAATATTTTATTGTTAGATAATATTCAAGATCCAGGTAATTTAGGAACCATTTTAAGAACCTGCTTTGCTTTCAATATTAAACAAGTTATTTTTAATAATTGTGTTGATTTATATAATCCTAAAACAATTAAAGCAAGTATGGGGGCCATTTTTAAAATTAATTTTTTACGTTTTAATGATTCTAAACTAGCATTAAATTTTTTATTAAAAAATAAATTCTATTTAATTGCTACTATTTTAGATAAAAACGCAATTTCTTTAAACGAAATAACGATTAAACAAAAATATTGTTTAATGGTAGGTAATGAAGGTCATGGTTTGGTACAAACTTTTATTGATCATGCTCACATTAAAACAATGATTAAAATGAATCAAACAGAATCATTAAATGTTGCAGTAGCAGCAGCAATTTTTTTATATGAACTTAATAAATAAAGAACTTTTTTTAATTACTGGTGACAATCGTTTAAAAATGGATCAAAAAATTAATGAAATTGCGACCTCTTTTGATGAATTAGTTAAAATTAATGATCAAGAAATTTCATTAATTTCTTTTAAAAATCTTATTGAACAAGATGATTTATTCAATAGTAATAAGATCTACTTATTTAAAAACGTTAACTGATTCGAAAATTTAGAACATTTAAAAAATGTTAGTGATTTAATTGATTATTTTTTTAATAATCATGTTGCTATTATTATTACAATTGAATCTACAAAAATTTCTACAGCAAAAAAAATTCAAGAAACAATTGCAAAATTTAATCATCAAATTACTTTTATGACATATACAAATGAAAATGCTATGGCTTTCTTAAAAGAAGAGTTAAATCAGCGTAATTTATCATTAAATAAATCTATAATGCAAACGATTATTCAAAAAACAAATTTTAATATTAATTTTCTTAATAATGAATTAGATAAAATAGAATTAATTAATGATTTTTTAAAAAATCATGGTATGTTTGATATTAATAATTTTATATGTGATTATGGTGAATATCAAATTTTTAGTTTATTAAATCTTTTGTATCAACATAAAATAAATGAATCAATAAATTTAATTAATAAAATGCTCATTGACAAAATTGATGAACTCATAATAATTAATATGTTAGCGACAATAATGAGTACACATTACTTAATTAAATTATTACATGAAAAAAAATATAACAAAAACGTTATATCTAGCTCTTTAAATCAAAAACCTTATATTATTGATTTAAATTTAAAATTAATTAGAAATTATTCAGCTAAATTTTTACTTAAAAAAATGTATGATTTATTACAATTAGAAATTAAAGTCAAGGAAAATAAAATTGATAAATATTTTGGATTAATTAATTGAGTTTTGAATTTTTAACACTACAATAAGTTCTTATAATTTAAGTTTATTGAAGATAAAGATAAAAAAACTATATTTATATTTGTTAAAATTAATAGACCAAATTAAATAAAATACTTTTGTTTTAATGTCAGTTCAGTTTATTTTATTTTAGATTAATGAGGTGGTTATTAGATGCTAAATGCAGAATTGTCAAGTGCACAAAAAGATTTATATAAATCAATTAAATTATATTTAAACACAATTTTTTTGAATCAAAAACTAAATTATGCTATTAAAAATGATAATGATTATCGAAATCAATTAAATAAAGTAATGAATATTTTTGAATATTATGAAGATAATTATGAAATAGCAAATAAAAATTTTCATAGTTATTGACAGGCTTTTAAGTCATATGTTCATTATGAAAAAATAGTTAATGATTATAACGATTTTGATGAATTAAAAGATATTGTAAATGGTTTAAAAATTTATGTTTTAAATACATTTCAAATAGATTTAGATCAAGAATCACAAAGAATTGCAGATATTGATTTTAAGTATGATGAAAAGACGCAAGCATCAATGGGTTTTTATACTCCAAGAAATCAAGAAAATAATACTAGTACAGAATATGAAAAGGTAAGTGCTGAATCTATTAGTGATGAAGATAGTATGAATCATACTTATCAACCAACTTCTGATTTTACAACAGCAAATATCGATAATTTAACAAATATGGTATTTAGTGCTCGGGTTATGAATGGTGAAATTTATTTATATGAAACGAAACCAAAAGTTATTCCTTTCTTAAAATATGTTTTTTTTGCTGTTAGTTTAGCTTTGGTTTTTTTTACAACATTAACGTATGCTTTTCTAATGGATTTTGGCACACATATGTCAAGTGTTATTAATGTTAATGGTATTACTCATATTGTTCGTTTAGTTTCGCCAACATTTCCAACCCAGTTAGTGATATCAATATTCATTATGATTTATGCTGGAATAAATGCTTTTAAAAGAAAAATTAGTGAAAATGAGAAGTTTCATTTTAAAAATTTTATTTGAATTATTTTGTTTGGAGCATTATTAGTAGTTGCATTAGCAAATATTTTTACTGGAAATTTAAGATTTTCAAGTAGTTCATTTGATGAAATGTTTCGTCAAGCACAAATTAATGATGTATTAGCTAACTTAGCAAGAAATAATAGTTTTAGTTTTGATTATTCGTATTTACAAAGTATTTTTTATGGCTATAGTATCGCCCAAATTTTAGTATTTGTAGTTATTATTTTAGGAACAATTTTAATTATTAGTACTTTTATTTTAAATCCTAAACGTGATATTCAAAGAATAAAATTATTATTACAAGAAATTCATGATGATATTTTAACAGGTAAAATTGATCCTAATACATATTTAAGAACAAAAAATCCCTTTAGAGACTTGTTTGGTTTTTAGATGAATTCAAGATTTAAATTTAACTATGATATAAATAATAAATTAGCATTATCCTTTACAAAGGATTTAATTGCTAATAAAAAGCAAAAAAATAAAAAAAAATTTTTGCTTTTTTTATTTCCCTTTTATCCTTTAAAACTTTTTAAAACGATTAATTTAATCGTGGTTTTTGCTGTTTTAGTTGCAATTCGTTTAGGAATGGGATTTTTACATATTAAAATTCCTGGTTTTAATATGGTTATTTCTTTTACATGAATGGCATTAATGGTTTTAGGGTGGTATTTTGGACCATTAATTGGAATATTTGCTGGATTTTTAGTTGATACTTTAGCATGATTAATTAGTGGTGGAATTTGGTTTTGAATGTATGCTATTCAAGAACCTATTGTAGGCTTTATTGCTGGATTTCTAGGATCTGTAGCTACATTAAGAAAAAAAACTAAACGACCAATAATTGATCTAATAGTTAATCAAATCTTTATTTTATTTTTTAGTATATTAACATTGTTTATGATTTTGACCTTAGTTAATGATGGTAAAAACTCCTTATTTAGCATTCTTAAAAAACGTGATAAAGAAATTAATGAAGATTGAATTAGTATTTTTAAATATTTAGCAATCGCTTTTTTAGCTACATTTGTTTTGCTTGTTGAAGCTTTTGTTATCATTTATTATTTACGTAATAGAAATCGTTCAAAAGTACAGTTAATTAATTTTATTTATTGCTCATTATTAGTAATTTTTTCAACAATGTTATTTTCGTTTGCACTAGGACCTTACGTAAGTGTAGCGTATTTAAAATATATAAAAGTCCCAATTACGAATTATTTAAAATACGGAGTTAATTACTATTTATTACCACGCATTATTAAAGAAAGCATTAAAACACCAATTTATATCATTTTATTATCTTCAATAATTAGTGCATTTGATTATGTCTTTCTAAATATTAAGCAAATTAATATGCACAAATGAAAACATTAACAATACACTTTTGAAGGTATAAAATATAATCATAAGTTTTAAAAGAGAGATAAATGATAGTAGTTTATGGATTCTAAAAAATTTAATGATTTAGATTTAGATATTTTTAAAAAGGGGATTATAAACCTATAAGTTCAGAATTTTTAGCTGAATCATTTAATGCTATGATTCCTATTATGGAAATTCAAGAAAAATATAAATAATTTGATAACGATACTTTTTTAAATTTAATACTAAAACATGAGGTGCAATTTTAATGATACAAGTTTAGAAAAAGCTAAAGCATTTAGTGATATAAAAACCTTTTTAGCAGTAGGCGTTTGAGATAAAATGGCTGATTTATTATTCATTGTTTATGGTTAAAATCCAGAAATTGGCGAATATTTAACTAAAAAAGTTTGCGAAAGTAAACAAGCTAGTCGTCGATTCACACAAACAATAAGTGTGCGACAACTAGTAAAAATTATAAATTTAAAATTTTTCCAGTAAATTAATAATAATCCTAATTTAATAAATATTTTAAAACAAGCAAAACTACCTTGAATTTTAGAAAGTTTAACTATACTACGTTTAGAAAAACTAAAAAAAACATTTCACATTTACTTATGATATTATTGATAATGTTAAAAAATAAAGTTTATTTAATTTTTTTAATATGGTAAAAATCATTTTTATTAGTTCGTTTAGTGTAAGAAATAATTGTATTTGTGTATTTATCAACTAAAAAATAATAACCTTTATTTTTAGGGTCCATGTAAATATGGAAATTATTGTCTAAAGAATTTAAAGGACGAATTCCTAAAATTCGCTCATTAATAATTGGAATAATGAATGTACCACTTAGATTTTTAATGTTAACATCAGTTCATTCAGCACGTTCTCGAAAACGAGCTAATGCATGATCTGTAATTCTAAATTTGCTTTTATAATAATATGACATAATTCAAAATTAAATTAGTTATGATATTTTAATGTATATTATTTATTCATTTATGAATTAAATGTAATGCAACACGATTGTGTTCATTTCATAGCACACTAACATTAGCATTCTTCTTACTTGGTTCAACAAATTGATCATACATAGGGCTAACAGTGCTACGTCATTGAGTAATTACAGATTCAAATGATCGATTACGTTCATTAACATCTCGAAGAATTCGTCGAATTAAACATTCATCTTTTGGAGTTTCAATAAAAATTTTCAAATCAGCTATTTGATTAATGACATCATCATAAATTGCATAAATACCTTCAAGAACTATAACATCAACATCACTAATATCAATCGTTTTATCTAAACGAATCTCAGTTTTATAATCATAGATTGGTACTTTAATTTTTTTACGTTTTTTAATGTCACTTAATTGCTCTCGCATTAACTCTCATTCAAAACTACTTGGATGATCATAATTAATTAAGCGGCGTTCTTTTTTATTTAGTTGTGAATTAGAAATATAGTAAGAATCTTGACAAATAACAACACTTGTTGTATTTTTAGGAATTCTTGCAATAATTTCATTAGCAAAGGTTGTTTTTCCAGAACCAGAAGCTCCTGCAATTAGTATAAGAATTGGGGATTTAGTATTCATAATTTTGAACCTTAATATCATTAAACATATTACTATTATTATAGATTATGCGTAGCTTTTCCTTTTAATTAATTAAATATTTTTTTAAAAAAAGATATTAAAAAATAATAAAATCATATATAATTTATAAATGTTATAAAATTCAATATCTTATAAGATACACAAACTAGAAATGAGGCGATAATATGGCTGTACAACAAAGAAGAGTAAGTAAATCAAGAAAAGGAATGCGTCGTAGTCACGATCACCTTACAATTTCTAATACAGTAGCATGTAATGAATGTGGTAAAGCATTACTACCTCATAGAGCTTGTCGTGATTGCAAAACTTACAGAAGTATTAAGTTATCAATCAAATAATTTTTATGATGAATGATAGTGTTAAACAAACCAATAATATTGATGAAAATCAATTAAAACCAACTACAAAAAGCTTTTTTGATGATAAAAACAACCAATTAACAAAAGTTTTAAATATTCCTAGCGTTGTTAAATATACGGAATCAAAAATTAAAAAAAATGGTAAAAATTTTTCAATTAATTTAATCATTACAATTACAACAATGTTTATTGTAATTGGGATTATTATAACTATTGCTATTGCTATTGGTATTAAATTAAGTTAGTAACAACTTCATGAGTTGTTATTTTTTTATTTTTTTTAGATATAATTTAATTTAGACGTATGCTATTAATGTATAATTTTAAATAATGTTTTATATTAATTTAAGGGTGAAAACAATGATGGAAAAATTAAAAAACAACAAGACTTTGTTTTTGAATGTAGAACAAGCTCAAAAACTAGGGATTAATAACCCTTTAACACAAGAGATTTTTTTAGATGATCAAAAGTTAAAAGTTCATTTAATTAATAGTATAAAAGATGAGTTTTACTTAAAAAAAAGTATTAGTAAAGGTTATGCTTATTTTAATAGTTTAGAACAATTTAAGACTATGGAGCTTGATGTTTTAGATAACTATCAATTTGCAAAAATAGCAGCTACTAATTTAGATGAGTATGATCAATTAGTTTACACAAAAACTCGTCAATATTTAATTAATAAAGAATTTTGAACTAATGATGGTTTAGATGCATTTATTGGTGATGATTTTAAAAGAAAACAATTAACGAGCAAAGAAATCGTTAATCTAAAAACAAAATATGATTTATGAATACAAGAATTACATTTTAATAATGCACGAATTAGTAAACAAATTCATAATTTAAGTATTCATGGTCAAAATAAATTAGATTATGAGAAATTTTATGATAAAAAAGCAACCCTTGAATCAAATTTAGATATTCTTCAAATTTTAATTTATTTAAGATCTTCATTACTTGAGTTAGATTTTGACGATCTTTTTAAAGATGATCAAAATAAAATAAGTATTCGTCAATTATTAGTTAATGATTTAGAATACTTGCCGTTTTCATTTCAACGTTATGATTATGAATCAAGACGTAATTTCATTAGAAACTCACGTCAATTAGTTGATACCTCAATTGATTTTGACGATCTTGAATATGATTTTTTGCACAATAAGAAACCAAAACAAGAACTAGAAAAAAATAATGAATCAATTAAAATAGCTGAATTAAAAAAATTTGAAAATTCACAATTAAGTGATGAACAACAATCTAATTTAGAAAAAGACTTCTATAGTATTGGAAGAATTAACTGTTTTGACGAAGTTAGCGAAAATAAACAAGAATTAAACAAAGAACAATTAGTAATCGATAAAAAAATTGGGTATTTGAAGCCACGTAGTTACTTACGTCATCATGAAACTCCATTTATGGTTGACATTGAGAACCGGGTAGACTTTTTAATGGCAGGATATGAAATTATTAAAAATGATGATCCATATGCAATTAAACAAGAAATATTAAAAAATACCATTTTAGAACAACAAAAGCTTGTCGAACAAGATGATCATGATTTTAAAGTTAAAAATGATGATCAAGAAGCAAATGAAGAATTATTGGACAATACTGATAAATTAGAAAATCAAGATTCTACAAGTGCTGTTGAATTTAATGATTCATCTGAAGTTACTCAAGTAGTAAAAACGGATGAAAATGTTGATAATTTAATTAAAACTAAGCAAATAACTAGTTTTAACGATCTTAAACAAGAGCAATCATCTCAAGAAAATATTATTAAAAATGATCTTTCATCAATTCAAATTCGTTTAGATGAAATTATTAATGTACATGAAAAAGATACTAAATTACAAACCGAACTAAATTCAATTATGATAGATAGTAATGAAAAAAATATTGATGATAGTTTAAATAATTTAAATGAACAAATACGAATTCAAGATCAAGAATTAGAATCATCAGATAATCAAAATGTAATTATTGAAGAAGAAATTAATACCAAAAATTTAAATAATAAAGCTGATGTTGGTGTTATGAGTGTTGAAAAAAAATATGAACCTGAAGAGGAAATGGTTAATTTTGAATTTGAAATACCTGAAAACCAAAAAGAATCAGTTAACCAAGATGTTTTAAATAGTAATAGTATTGATAATTTTAAAGAAGAAAAAGCTAAAGAAAATACTTTCTTAACACCAAAAGAAATAGAAAATAATGATTTATCATCACAAATTGAATTAACACCTGCTGATTTTGAACTTAAGACACAAGAAATTAATGACGAAACTGAACGTTTATTGGATGAATTAAATAATAATAAACCTAAAGAAAAGAAGAAATTTTGGACATGATTTAACTCAAAAAAAAGATAAATAAAAAAAAGGAATTATTAATTATGAATAAAACTAATCAAATTGTGGATTTATTAACCAATAAACAAAATAATTCAATTCAAAGACGCGATAATCTAGTTTTTGTTAAAAATGAACAAGAATTCAAAGATATTTTAGATTCTACTATTAGCTTAAGTAATGTTTATGATCCTTTGTTAGGTAATGGTTGTGAACAAGAAAAAATAAAAGAATTAACTATTTTAAATAATAGTGTTGATATTAGCAAAATTGAAGAGTATACTAAAACATTAGAAAGTAAAGTAGATGATTTATACAATAATGTTTCTAACCAACTAATTCAAGATTATCAAAAAAATGAGAATACAAGTGCGAATAATATAATTATGAAAAATGAAGAATTATTAAATTCTCATTTAAAAGAAGTCGAAAAAATTTGTGAACAGCTAATTGATGAATGAAAAATTGAAATTTTAGGGGAAGTTAATTTTAAATTTCAACAACAATTAATAGAAATCGATCAAAAACAAGAACATAAATTGAAAGTAAAATCATTAATCAATGAAGATAGTTTTTTAACAAAAAGACAAGTTAAAAACAAAAATAAAATTCTTACTGAATTTGAAAAACATCGTTCACAAATTACACAAAATTATTTAAATAAACGTAGTGATATTCTCAAGAAAGAATATGATGAATTATTAAAAGATGATAAATTATTTGAGTTAAGCTCAGGCCATAATTGAAACAATTTTAAAAAAATAACTTTATTTATTTCTAACGAGATCGGAATCATTAATGATTTAGAAGATCTATTAAACCATCAAGAATTAATTCGGACTCGAAATTATACAAAACGTGCTATTTTAAATCAACATCATATTAATGGTCACTTTAAAGATGAAAAAAAATATTTGAAATCTTTGTATGATTTACGTGTTAAATTTATGTATGGTTTAGGTTCAGAAATTGTTATTTTAAAATTTTTAATTGAGCATTATAAAAAATTAAATAGTTTACGTTTAAGATTAGAAACATTAAACCACCCTCTTTCAAATTATGCTGTTTATTTTGATATTTTAAACCGAATTGAAAAACAAACACAATTGTTAGCAAAAATTGAAACTTTAAAATATGATAATTATGATTTTAATGCTGATGTTATTTTAGATGATTTAGAAAGTAATATCACAAAAATAAATGAGATTAAACATAATTCTAATGTTTTAAATAAAACAAAAGTTATTAAAACGATTATTGAGCCAAAATATGAATTAGAATTAATTTCAAAAGATGATAAAGTTGATGGTGTTAAGGTTTACGTTAACGATCAAGAAATTCTTTCTAAATAATTATTTTAAAGGAAACACAAAAAAGGCTTTTAATAATAAAAGCCTTTTTATTTCAAAATGAAACTAAAAATTGATTTTTTATACGAAAAAGTCTTAACAGAATTATTAACTAAAAAAAACAAAACTAAAAAACGTATTTATGTTTTTTATGATTCAGATTTAGTAAATTTTAATAGTGCATATATTCAATCAAAATTAAAATATGCTAAATTATTTTCTGTTAAACTTATTATTTATGATTTAAATGCATACCAAATTCAAGAAAATCATCATTTTTTATCAAAACTTAAACAAGCAAATAAGGATTTTTTGTTTTTTGAATTCCCTTTGTCAAAAAAACATTTGGATCAAAATTATTTTCAATATTTAACTTTTCAAAATGATCTCGATGGAATTAATTCACATTTGTTTTTAAATAAAAAACAAGAAAATCAAATTATTTACCATCCAGCAACAATTAATGCAATTTTAACATTAATTAAAGAATTAGATGTAAATTTAAATGACTATCGAATTTGCATTATTGGTCGTTCACCCTATTTAGGGGATTATTTATATAAGTTATTAAATCCTAAAAATAATAAAATTAATATTATTCATTCGCAAACTAAAAATCCATTAAGAATTATTAAAGAATCTAATTTTATTATTAGTTGTGTGAATAAAGCACACATTTTTAATTCTAATGCATTAAGTGATAATTCTTATTTAATTGATGTTACTACAGAATACATCAATAATAAGTTATGTGGTTCTTTTTTAATTAACAAAAATGATGCATTAAATCGAAACATTAAATACACTCCTGTACCAGGTGGAATCGGTAAATTAACGACGTTATTTTTATTTTTGAATTATTTTAAATAAGTGTTACTTATCAGCCATATTTTTTTGTAGTATTATATAATAATATAAATAATCAAATAAGAAAATAGTATTTATTATGATTGACAAGCAAAAAATTAAACAACTAATCCAAAATCCTGTTTATGGATTTTTTGATGAATTTAAAAAAAATTTAAACAGCGATCTTGATCATGTAATTTTAGAACAATTAAAAGATCAAGATAATAATATTGATAAAATTAATCATTTAGTAACCGATATTAATAATTTAAAAAATGATATTAAACAACGCAAAAAAGATGAAAAAATTAAACAACGTACTTTTTGTAATATTCTAATCGCAGTTTGTTTTGTTATTATTATTGGTTTGTTTTTTTTACATTTTTATTTGAAAAATTCCAAATTTATTAAAAATTTTAAAAAGTATGAAATTGAAAAAAATAATCAAATTAATATATGTAACAGCCAAAAAAATAAATATATTTATAATGTTTTATCACAAATTAATTCTTATAAAATTTCGCAAGAAATTTTTGCTAAGAATGGTTTATATTTAATGCCAGAAATTCAATATGAAAATATTAAACAAACCGATTTATTAATTTCACGAAACGCAAAATTTGTTGGATTTTTTGGTGGTTTAGAAGTTAAATTTAAAAGTACGGATACTTTTTTAGTGTATTATAAGGAATTTTCAATTAAAGATGTTGTAACAAGTGGTTGTATTCAAATTTCTTATCGAAAAGGAGATCAAATGGTTAGTGAAACGATCGTTGCTCATCATAAGGAACCAACACCGTTTGTTGATCTTCACAGTAATTTTGTTCATAAAACTAATTACTCTCCAAACTTTAACTTTTCAACGTACGCTCAAACTGTTAATTCTCGTTCAAAAACAATTTTTTCTAATTTAGAATTTTCTAAGTATTATGGCTTAGGAATTGCTACTCAAAATTTAGAATTTGATACAAAAATGCTAGAATTTTTTACGCCTTTTAGTCAAGAAAACTATGAAAATTTTGCTAAATATTTAAAACAAGATGATATCACAGTTCCTATGTTTACAAAAACTGCGACATCCCTTATTATTGATGATCAATTATTAAAAGATAATAGAAAACCATTCTTTATAAATTTATTAACAAATAATAGTTATGTAAAAACTTGTGATTTTCTAATTGATACAGATATTAATGCGGACCTACAAACGAATTTAAATATTTTAAAATATGAATTAGTAAAATTATTTGAAAAATATATTTTATATTTAACTACAACAAGTTTATCAAGTGTAATTGCTCGAGAATGATATATTAATAATGATACTTATAAAATTGGTGATAATTACGATTATGAAAGTTATTATTATACTAATCAAAATCAATTAACTCCACTATCAGTTTCGACAAAACTTTTTTTAAAAAACCAAATAGCTTTTGTTAATGATTGTGAAGTAATTCCTTTTGCTGAACTAGTTAATAATCAAACACGATTCGGCATTAATAAAGCACAGTTTAATATTAAAAGTTATCATGTTTATAATCGTGTAGATAATGTACCAGTATATGCGCATGGCAGAACACACATTGTTCCTGTACAATACAAAGAGTACATCGAATATGAATATCCATTTATTTGTTTATATGTTTTAAAATATAAACAGTTAACAGAAGAAATAGGTTTAAAATATTTTACACGCCCATTTAATAATATTTTATTAACAAATTTTGAAGATCATAGTGCTTGTTCTATTGATGAAATTCTCGATTTTAATGATAATGAATCCAAAAATAATAGCGATAATGATTTTAAAATTTATTTAAAAGAATTAGATACAATCGTCACAAATGCGAATTTAAATAAAAATGAATTCAGCTTCTTAAAAGACAATGATGGTTATTTCATTACGATAAGTAATAAAATAGAATTAGACGAAGAAACTGAACAAGAATTATCAACTTGATTAAGAAAAGTAAGCTTATAGAAAACAAAAATAAAAAATAATTTGCATTAAAAATTAAACTCAATCAAATTATTTTTAACAAACGAAAATTTATTTTTATAAAATTAGCACTCAATATTGACAAGTGCCAAAAAATAATGTATAATATCTTATACTTTCAAATATAGTATATGTTTAAAAGGAGAATGTGATATTTATGGCAAAAGAAATTATTTTAGGAATTGATTTGGGTACAACAAATTCATGTGTAGCCGTAATTGAAAATAAAAAACCAATTGTTTTAGAGAATCCAGAAGGAAAACGAACAGTTCCATCTGTAGTTTCATTTAACGGCGATGAAGTTTTAGTAGGTGATGCTGCAAAACGTAAACAAATAACTAATCCAAATACTATTTCATCAATCAAACGTTTAATGGGTACAAAAGAAAAAGTAACTGTTTTAAATAAAGATTATACTCCAGAAGAGATTTCAGCAAAAATTTTAACTTATATTAAAGAGTATGCAGAAAAGAAAATTGGAGCAAAAGTTAATAAGGCTGTAATTACAGTTCCAGCATATTTTGATGATGCACAACGTCAAGCTACAAAAAATGCAGGAATTATTGCAGGATTGAGCGTTGAAAGAATTATTAATGAACCAACAGCTGCAGCTTTAGCTTATGGAATTGATAAATTAGATAAAGAACAAAAAATATTGGTATTTGATTTAGGTGGTGGTACATTTGATGTATCAGTTTTAGATATGGCAGATGGTACATTTGAAGTATTATCAACAAGTGGTGATAACCATTTAGGTGGTGATGATTGAGATCAAGTTATTATTAATTGATTATTAAAATCTATTGCTGATGAATTCAATATTGATTTAAGTAAAAACAAAATGGCTATGCAACGTTTAAAAGATGCTGCTGAAAAAGCTAAAATTGAATTATCAGGTATAAACACAACAACTATTTCATTACCTTTTATTGCAATGGATAGTTCTGGTCAGCCAATTAATTTTGAAAAAGAATTAAATCGAGCGACATTTGATAATCTAACTAAAAATTTAATTGAAAGATTAAAAAAACCTGTTTTAGATGCAATGAAAGAATCTAAATTATCATTGGTTGATATTGATCAAGTTTTGATGGTAGGTGGTTCAACACGTATGCCTGCAGTACAAAATTTAGTGAAAGAATTAACAGGTAAAGAACCAAACCATTCATTAAATCCTGATGAAGTTGTTGCAATTGGTGCAGCTATTCAAGGTGGAGTATTAGCAGGAGAAATTGATGATATTCTATTACTTGATGTAACACCACTTACTTTATCAATTGAAACAATGGGAGGTGTAGCAACTCCTTTAATTCCAAGAAACACAAAGATTCCAGTAAGTAAATCACAAATTTTTTCAACAGCTGCTGATAATCAACCAAGTGTTGATATAAGAATTGTGCAAGGTGAACGTTCATTAGCTGCTGATAATAAATTATTAGGTAATTTTGAATTAAGCGGAATTGAACCAGCTCCACGTGGTGTTCCACAAATTGAAATTAAGTTTAATATTGATGCTAATGGGATCATGAGTGTTAACGCTAAAGATTTAAAAACACAAAAAGAAACATCAATCACAATTAAAGATTCACAAGGATTAAGTCAAGATGAAATTGACAAAATGATTAAGGAAGCTGAGGAAAACAAAGAAAAAGATGCTAAAGTAAAACATGAACGTGAACTTGTAAATCGTGCTGATAGTCTAATTAACCAATTAGAACAAGTGTCAAAAACTGAAAATGTTCCACAAGAACAAAAAGATGTATTTAACAAACAAATTGAAGATTTAACAAACGCACGCGATGCTCAAGATTATGTAAAACTAGAAGCTGAAGTTAAAAAAGTTGAAGATTTATTAACTAATGCTGCTAAATTTGCTCAACAAGCTCAACAGCAAAATCCAGATAATCAAAACAATAATAAAGATGATGTTACTGAAGCAACTGTAACTGATGATTCAACAAAGAAATAATTAATTTTAATAACCAATGGTTTAAATACCATTGGTTATTGTTATATAATAATGTATAAGTTAATATTTAATTTATGTATATATTAAAAATAAAGGAAAATTTGAGTATATGGTAGAAAATAAATTTTTAAAGCAAATTAAAGAGGGAGAGCAAATTAAAATTGAAATTAAAGGTTTGGATAAATTTAATAATTTTGACGAACAAAATTATGGTTTAAATAATATTTCACCTCAAATTCGTTGATCACCAGTACTTGAAACAGCAAGTTATGCGGTTGCAATTATTGATTATGAAGCAGTAGGAGGCGCTCCATTTGTGCATTGATATGCCTTAAACATTTTTGAACCCGAATTAGCATTAAATGTTGCAAATCTTGGTTATGCTAATTTATATCAAGGTGAAAATTCAACTTCAAAACATTTTTCACATTCAATATTAGATGCAAATTATCAAACTGATATAGCAAATAATTATTTCCCTCCTTGCCCGCCAAATAAATCACATAAATATGAAATTAAAGTTTATGCAGTGCATCATAAGCTATCAACAAACCGAAACAATATTTTATATTTAGACGATTTTGAAGCGAAATTAAATGAAGCAAAAATTATTGCCACAGGTTCTACTTATGTTTGTGCTCCACAGATTAGTTTTGAAGATGATAAATTAATTATTGGTTCATTAGAGCATAAACATCCTTATTTGTTTGCTAATTGTGAAAATGAATATCATGTAATAGAAGATGTAATTGTTACAGATATTAATAAGAATATTTATAGTGAAAATCAACTAGATAATTTTAAAGATCTAGAACAAGCAAAAATTAAAATTATTGATTCTAGTGATGCTTTATCGTATGCAGTTATAATTACTTCAAATCATCTATTTAAAAAATTTGGTCGTCCAGTTGTTAATTATGCACACGTTATCGAGAAAAAAACTAATAAACGAATTAAGTTCAATAATTCCTACAAATTAAATCATGCCTTTAGCGAAATTAGTCCTTCAAAATATGATCATTTAGGTAATGAATTATTGATTTTAGAAGATAAAGATGCTAATTTTGAAAGTGGACTATTCACAATTCATGTGTTTGGATTAAATAAAAAAATTAAGTATTTAAATAAGATTGATAGTGTTGCAAATTCAATTAGTGATTTATTTGAAATGATTAGCGGTAGTGTTATTTCTTATAAAGCGAAGTTATTTAAGTAATATTTTTAAAAGAATAATGAAATATTAAATTATTTAATGATAGATCGTAAACAAATTCATGTTAAAACTAGATTAACAATTAATGAGTTAAATAAGTTTTATACTTTAATTAGAGTCCAAAAACAAAGCTTAAAAGAGATTGAAGATAAAATCAAAAAACTTGATTGAATTAACTTTAGTGAGATTAAAAATCAAAATTTATTTGATGAATTTAAATTTGATTATAAAAATATGACACCATATGTTATTTCACAAGTTCAAGATCTGGTTAGTGTTTATGATGTAAGACAAATTAGTGAAATAATTCTTGAATTAAATCAAGTTAATATTCAAATTCAAACTAAAGATAGTGAGTTTTATATTAAAAATAATAAAAAATTAAGTTTAATTAGTAGTGAATTTGAAGATTATCAATTAAAAAATTATGATGCATATGAACATTTTAAAATTACAATGGATGAACCTAAAATTCATACTTTAAATCATCAAATGCCATTTGATTCAAAATTAAACATCAAAACCATCATTTTTATAGTTTTAACTTCTTGTTTATTATGTTTATTAATCGTCATAATTATATGTGCATTATTAATTGCAGGAGTTATTAATTAATGAAAAAATATATCAGTATCGCTATTGATGGACCTTCAGGTTCTGGAAAAAGTACAGCAGCAAAAGAATTAGCCAAGAAATTGGGATTTTTATATATTAACACTGGTTTAATGTATCGTGCTTATGCTTATTTTTTATCTATTAATAAATTAGATATTAATGTTAACGAAATGGATTGTATTAATGCCATTAAAAATGCTAATTTTATTTTTAATGGTGATAATGTGAAAATTAATGACAACGATGTTAGTCTTATCTTAAGAAGTAATGATGTGGCAATGATTGCTAGTGTTGTATCTGCTAATGAAAAAATTCGAGATTTAGCAACTAATGAACAACGCAGAATTGCTAGTGAAAACAACGTTGTTATGGATGGGCGCGATATTGGAAGTATTGTTTTAACTAATGCTGATCTTAAATTTTATTTAAATACGAGCATTCAAACACGCGCTAAACGACGTTTGTTTCAGAATAAAGATATTGAAAATTTGGATTATGAATCAATATATAACGATATTAAAGAACGTGATCATCGTGATATGACTCGCAAAATTGCTCCACTTAAAAAAGCAAACGATGCTGTTGAAATTTTTAACGATAACATGAAATTAGATGAATGTGTACAACATTTGTATGAAATTTATTTAAAAAAAATAAAAAAGCTAAATTTTTAATAAAAAAATAACAAACAAAATTAAAACTTTCATTTTTCTATAAATCTCATAATTTATTAATGAGGTGTATATATTTATGAATTTTGATATTAATTTAATTAATGAAAATGATTATGTTTTTAGTGGATACATTATTTTAAAAAAACACAATGAAGAAATTATCGAATTACTAACTTATTTAGGCGATGATCCTATTAATGATGAAGCCAAAATCATAACTTTATATAATAATGATCATATTGATCTAAAAAATCTTAATGATGGAGATTTAATTATTGTAAAAGCAAGTTTAATTATAAATAATAAAAATAACAAACAATTATTGCTTAAAGATATTAATAAACTAGAGTTAAGTATTAACTAATTATTTTCAAATAATTAGTTAATCATATTTATAATAATTAATGGTGGTATAATGAATTTTTTAAAAACCTTACTGTGATTTGTTGCATATCCTTTTGTAGCATTATACATAATAATTCAAATGATTTTAGCGGCTATGATGGCAAATAAATATAAAAATGATCCAGAGTCTGTTAGTGTTAATGAGCGCTATAAAAAAATAATGGGTATTATTGATGCTATTTTATATTTAAAAAATATTAAAGTAGATTTGATTGGTAAAGAAAATGTTAGTATAAAAAGCATGTTATACATAGGTAATCACAAATCTAATGGTGATCCAATTGTTTTATTAAAGGCTCTTTATCAAATTAGCCCTCATAATGTGCGTTTTGTTGCTAAAATTGAATTAAAAAAATCATTTTTAAAATTTTTATTTAATTTAATTGATGTAATTTACATTGACCGTAATAATTTAAGACAATCAATTTCAACAATTAATGAACAAGTTAATGCTTTAAAACAAGATTATCGTGGATTAGTTATTTTTCCAGAAGGAACACGAAATTTTAATCATGAATTTAATGAGTTTAAATCAGGCGCTTTAACAGCTGCTTATAATACATTATCTTCGATTCAACCTTTTGTGATTTTTAACTCACAAGGTTCGTTTGAAATGAAAAACGATCAAAAGCAAAAGTTAAGATCAAATCCTTTTAAAACCCAACATATTAAAGTTAGTTTTTTAGAACCAATTCATTCTTTTAATTACATTAATATTAATAAAGATATTTTAATGCGTAAGATTCAATCAAACATTAAAAAAAATTATGATGAATTGTTAAAATCAACAATTAAAACAAATTAATTTTCATTAACAGTAAATACTTTAAATAAATTAAAAAAAGTTTATTGAATTTATTGTTTTTTTTATACTAAAAGTATTTTTAAAACTAATTTTTTTTATAATTAATTTATAAGTTTAATATAATAATTTTTGGTGAATAGAATGAGTGAAAAGCAAATCCAAAATAGTTTATTTGAATATAAGTTTATTGATTTTAACGGTCCATTAGATACATTGTGTGTTTTAATTAAACAAAAACGTTTAGATATTAATAATTTAGATATTTTAGAGTTGTCAAAACAATATGTTAATTTTGTAAATCAATTAATTAAAACGATCGATATTGATATTTTAGGTGACCATTTAGCAATGGCTTCTTATTTACTAGAACTTAAGACTCGAATGTTGATGCCAACTGTTGATGAAAAACAAATTATGAGTATTGAAGAAGATCGCCAAAATTTAATTGATCGTTTAATTGAATACAATGGTTATAAAAATTTAAGCGAACATTTAAAACAACGTTTTGAATTTAGAGCAACTATGATGGATTTACCACAACAAGATTATGAGCAATTTTATTTAAAAGATGCAATTTATAAGCCTTTGCCAAATCATTTAGACTCCATGATCTTAAAAAATATTATGGATAAAATCATTTATGAAAATGAATTAAAAAATTATAAAATTAATAAGATTAAAGTTCATGAATATGATGTTAAACAATTAGAACAATTGTTATTAAATTATTTAAAACAATCGCCTAATCAACAAGCAAGTATGCTTAGTTTTTTTGATATACAAGCAGTGATTGATAAAAATAAACGTTTTTTTGCAATAATGTTTTTAATTATTTTAATTTTAATTAATCGTAATGAAATTTTATTTGAAGAATTAGATAATGATTATTTATTAAAAATTAATATTGAAAGAGTTGTTGATGATTATAATTCTAGTAGTGTAGAACAAGCTAAAAATTTAACAAGTAATTTAACAAAAGATACAATTATTAATTTTAAAGGTGAAGACAATGAATAATGATAAAAAAAATAAAAAGAATTTATTAAATAATGAATTAGATTTAGCTAAATATACATTACATAATCTATCCGCAGATAACAATGATGATGAAAATGAATTAGAATTAGATTGAGATGGTATTGATGATGAAATTATTGATAACAATCAACAAATTTATCAAAAAAAACACATTAATCATAAAACTCGTTTATTTATAGAAAAAGATGATAAGTTAAATAATCATGAACAAATTGAATCAGGCAACGAAATTATTAATCAACCAAAAGCATTATCAGGTCAAGATTTCTTAGAGTTTGTTAATTCTAAATTAGTACAAAAAAATAATAATTTTAAGCAAAATTCTAAATTCTTGCAGAATCAATTAACCAATCATGAATTATTACGTGAAAAATTAAAACCACAAGAAGATTTTAACAAGATATTTAAAACAAAAGATATTAATGTTACTGAAGAAATTAAAATTAAGGATGTTAAAAAAAATAGTAGTGTTTCTTTTCGAAATTCATTTAATATAAATGATTTGAATCAAAATCAAATTACAAACATTAAATCAATTATTGATTCTACACTGTTTTTAGCTGGTGAAGAAGGTGTTTCTTTGCAAGATTTAAAAAGAACAACAGGATTAAATGAGAGTTCTCAACTTAAAACAATTTTAAATCAATTACAAAAAGACTATGACGTTGATGATTCGGGTTTAGTTTTAGTACAATTTGGTGAAAAATTTAAATTATTAACTCAATCCAAAAATAAAGATGCTTTATCAAAATTTGTTACAACAAGTTTTAGAACTCCCTTAAGTCAAAGAAATTTAGAAACGCTTGCTATTATTGCTTATAATCAACCAACAACTCGTGCAAAAATTCAAGCAATTCGTGATCGTGATCCCAAACCTGCCATTGACGCTCTTTTAAAATTGAATTTGATTATAGAAGCAGGCCGTCAAGACACACCAGGTCACCCAATTTTATATACTGTTAGTCAAAAATTTTATGATTTATTTGGTATAAGAAATTTAACAGAATTACCAAGATTAAATAAAGAAATAAATGAATTTAGTCCTATTGATGAATCAACTAACTAATAAAAAAATCTTTATAAATGTTAAAATATAAAAATATTATGTAAACTTTATATTAATATACATGATGTAATAAACGTTAATTGGTGGAATATATATGAAATTACTAAATAAAATTAAGAATGAAAATGCGATTGAATTTCAAATTTTAATTGAAAAATCAGAATGAGAGAAAAAACACAAAGAATCATTTGAAAAAATTGCAAAAAAAACAGCTTCAAAATTAAAAATTCCTGGTTTTCGTCCAGGAAAAGTTCCGGTTGAAGAAGCTAAAAAACACGTTAATGAAATTGAAGTTTTTGAAACAACAACAAATGATTTAATACCGCAAGTTTTAACTTTTTTAGAACAAGATGAATCATTTATAAATGATGATTCAGAAACTGTTGATACTCCAAGTGTTGATATATTAGATTTTAAAGATGGAGAACTAAGTTTAAAAGTTGTTTATGATTTATACCCTGTTGCGACAATTGAAAGTTATAACGATTTAATTTTAACACCAATTGTGAATGAAGCTTTTGAACATGAAGTTAATGCTGAAATTGAACATGCATTAAATTCTAAATCACAAAGACGTGTTAAAGATGATAATGAATTCATTGAAAAAGGGGATGAAGTTCGATTTGATTTTAAAGGGGTGATTGATAGTGTGCCTTTTGAAGGTGGAAGTGCTAAAGATCATTTATTAACAATTGGATCTAATCAATTTATTCCAGGATTTGAAGATCAAATGATAGGTTTAAAAAAAGATGAACGTAAAAATATTAATGTTAAATTTCCAGATGATTATCATGCAACCGATTTAGCAGGCAAAGCAGCAGTATTTGAAGTTTTTATCAAAGAAATTACAAATGTAAAGCCACAAGAATTAAATGATGAATTTGCTAAATCATTTAATTTGCCTAATGTTAATACAGTTCAAGAATTAAAAGATTATATTCACAATCAAATTGTTTTAGCTAAACAAGAAAAGAATAGTGAACGTGCCTGATTAGAGATTGCTCAACAATTATTAGCTAAAGCAAAGATAACACCAATTCCTCAATCATTAATTGATCGTGAAGTTTCAACATTAAGACAACAAGTTTTATCACAATTATCACAATATAAAATTGAATTAAAACAATATTTGGAATTTAGTAAAAAATCAGAAGCACAATTTCAAGAAGACTTGATAAGACAAGCTAAAGAAACTATAACTTTAGCACTGTTAGTTGATGATATTGCTGAAACACAAAATATTGTTGTATCTGATGAAGAAGTTAAAGAACGTGTTGCGGAAATGGCTAAACTATACCAAGGGGAAGAACAAGCTGTTATTGAACAATTATCAAAAAATCCTGATGCTGTTAAAGAGTTCTTGTTACATAAAAAAGTTGTTAATTATTTAATTGACTTAAACAAAAATAATCAGCCAAAAAATACAACTTTATCTTCAAAATAAAGACAATCAAATAAGAATTAAAGAAAATTTAGGACAAAAAGGCAAAATCAATGTATAAAATTAGCACTCGTAATAATAGTTTGCTAATTTTTATTTGTTTTTGTTATAATATCTTAATACAATAAAGATTAGAAAAGAGGTTGTTAATGAAAAAACCTATCTTAATATCACGAGCAATTGTTGTTTTACCTTATGAAACAACAATAATTGAAGTAGGACGCCCTAAATCAATCCAAGCGATTGATTTAGCTAAACAATCTTCAAGTAAAGAAATTATTATTATTTCACAAAAAGATATTGATACTGATGAAGTTGTTAATTTTGATGAATTGTATAAAGTAGGAACGTTAGTTAAAATTAAATCTATTATTGATAATTTTGATGAAGGTTATTCAATTGAAGTTGAAGGATTAAAAGCTGTTTACATTAATAATGAGAATGATGTTATTGATGCTATTGAATATGAATATGAAGATGTCATTACAAACCCTATTTTATCAAATAAAGATGAAATAGCAATCAATGGTATTAATTCTGAAATTTTCAATATAATTAACAAGCGTTCAAGACATAAAAATATCAATTTTGATAATATGCACGCTTTAATTTCACTTGAAAAAGAAAAGTTTGCTTATTTAGCTGCGGCAACTTATATTAATGATTATGATAATGAAATTAGTGAAAAAACTATTGAAGATCGAATTAATATCTTATTGCAACCTAATTTATTATTAGTTCATGAGACAATTTTACATTTATTATTTGATCAATTAGTAGATAAGCGCGTTATTGAAGATGAAGTTGAAAAAACTATTACTGATAAAATTAATAATAATTTTCAAAAACAACAACGTGAGTTCTATTTACGCGAAAAATTAAAAGTTGTTAAAGAACAATTAGGTGAACTAAGTAGTCGTGAAGAAGACGCCGATAAAATACGTGCAAAAATTGAAGATTTAGAATTACCACCAAATGTTAAAGAACGTGCTTTAGCTGAATTAAATCGTTTTGAGAATGCTATGTCATCAAATGAATCATCAGTTATTAAATCATATCTTGATTGATTATTGGATTTACCATGAACTCAACAGGGTGTTGATAATACTGATTTGATGTCTGTAAGAACTCATTTAGATGATAATCACTATGGTATTGAAAAGGTAAAAGAAAGAATTTTAGAGTATTTAGCATTACGTATGCGTAACCCTAATCTTAAAGGTCCAATCATTTGTTTAGTTGGCCCTCCAGGTGTTGGTAAAACATCACTTGTTACTTCGATTGCACAAGCTTTAAATAAAAAATTTGTTAAAGTTAGTTTAGGTGGTGTGCGAGATGAATCTGAAATTCGAGGTCATCGTAAAACTTATGTTGGAGCTATGCCCGGACGTATTATTAAGGGTATGAAAAAGGCTGGTGTTATCAATCCTTTATTCTTATTAGATGAAATTGATAAAATGACATCTGATCAACGAGGAGATCCTGCTGCCGCAATGCTTGAAGTATTAGATCCTGAACAAAATAAAAATTTTTCAGATAATTACATTGAAGAAGAATATGATTTGAGCAAAGTGATGTTTATGGCAACAGCTAATTATTATCAACAAATTCCTTATGCTTTGATTGATCGTTTAGAAGTAATTGAACTATCAAGTTATACAGCAATTGAAAAACGTGAAATAGCAAAATCACATCTATTAAAAAGAATTTTTATGGATGCTAAATTAAATGAAAATGAACTTATTTTTACTGATGATGCTTTAGATTTTATTATTAATCATTATACTAAAGAAGCTGGAGTACGAGAATTAGATCGTCAATTAGGTCATATTGTACGCAAGTACATTGTTGAAACTTATAAGAATAAAAATAATCAATCACCTTTGAATTTAAAAGTTGATGAAGCCATGATTATTAAATATTTAGGTAAAATTAAGTTTGATTTTAATAAAAAAGAAGAGACAACAATTCCAGGAATTGTTAATGGAATGGCTTATACAGCGGCTGGTGGCGATTTATTGCCTATTGAAGTTAATCATTCAACCAATGGAAAAGGTGGAAATGTAACTATTACTGGAAATCTTGAAAAAACAATGAATGAATCTGTATCTGTTGCTTTAGGTTTTGTTAAAGCAAATGCAGAAAAATATGGCATTGATACTAAAAAAGTTTCTTTTAAAGAAATTGATATTCATGTTCATGTTCCAAGCGGAGGAATTCCTAAAGATGGACCGTCTGCTGGAATTGCGATTACAACAGCAATTATTAGTTCATTAAGTCAAAGACCAGTGCGTACAACACTATCAATGACAGGAGAAATTATGCTACGTGGTAATGTTGGAATTATTGGTGGTGTTAAAGAAAAAGTTATTTCAGCATATCGTGCTGGAGTTCGTGAAATTATTTTACCAATTGATGACGAACGTTACTTAGAAGATGTTCCAAAGTATATATTAGATGATATTAAAATTCATTTGGTAAAACACTATGATGAAGTTTATAATATTGTTTTTGGAGAAAAATAAGAAATATTAAAAAATAAACACTGAAGTGTTTATTTTTTAATTATGTTATAATTAAAATTAAAATATGAGCGATGAGGATATTTAGATGTCAACAAAACAAAATGAACCATTATTTGAAAATCTAGAGGATTTAAAACAAAAAGTTAAATTATCATTTACTGAAGAATTCTCATTTTCGTATGCACTTTCTGAACTTGAAGCAGGAATTTTTGAAAGTCGTAATTTAAAAGGTGCAGATGCTGGTGATCCTGAAGAAATTTTATTAAATGTGGTTTTAGATGTTAGTAAGAAAAAACGTTCTCGAAATGAAATTAAATTTAATAAACTTCAAAATTATTTTATTCATATGAATTTACGTGAAGAACACTTTAGTGAAATTATTGATGTTCTAGAAGCTATTGGAATTCGTGTGCCTGATTATGATTTGGTGATGCAATCAAAATCAAAGACAAACACCAAAAAAAAGGATGAATATGGTATTGATGATACTTTAGAAATTAGCACATCAAAAATTGGTTTTTCATCAACAACAACCGAAAAAGTTGATGATGGTATTAAAGCTTATTTAGGAGTACTTGGAGAATCAAAAATGTTACGCTCTGATGAGGAAACTGAATATGCTAAAATGGTTATTAGTGACGATCCGTCTCTAGTTAAAATTGGTAAAAATCAACTTTATACATCAAATATGCGTTTAGTTACTTCTATTGCTAAAAAATATTTAAATCGTGGATTAGACTTAGAAGATTTAATTCAAGAAGGGTCATCCGGTTTATTAAAAGCAATTGATAAATTTGATCATGAAAAAGGACATAAATTTAGTACATATGCAACATGATGAATTCGCCAATCAATTACGCGCGCAATTGCTGATCAAGCTCGACAAATTCGAATTCCTGTTCATATGGTTGAAACAATTAACAAATTAACTAAAGCCGAGCGAAATTTAATTCAAGAATTAGGAAGGGATCCAACGGCTGAAGAAATTGCGCAAGCTATGAACAAAGTTTCACAAGCAAAAAATCAAAAAGAACAGTTAATCACTGCACAAAAAGTTGTTGAGATTAAAAAATTAAATGTTGACCCAGTTTCATTAGATAAACAAATTGGTCATGATGAGGAATCACAATTTTCAGATTTCATTTCTGACGATGAAATTATTTCTCCAGAAAAATATACTGAAAAAAAAGCATTAAATGATCAGATTAATGAAATGTTTGAAAAAGTTTTAAACGATAATGAACAACGTGTTATTAAAATGCGGTATGGTTTATTACCCTTCGAACGTCCTTATACACTTGAAGAAGTTGGTGAATATTTAGGAGTTACACGCGAACGTGCACGTCAAATTGAATCAAAAGCAATTCGTAAATTAAAACATCCATCAAAAACCGCAAAACTACGTTCATTTATTGGTGAATCCGAAAACTAGAATTGCTTTTATTGCTGATTTAATTAATGACGCTCAAAATGTTGTCGATGTTGGTAGTGATCACGCATATTTAGCTAAAATCTTATTGGTTAACAATAAAGCACAACATGTTACTAATATAGAAGTTAATCAAGGTCCATTAGAAAACGGAATCAATAATTTGACTAAAAATAATCTTTTAAAACGAACTACTAATATTTTGAATGATGGTTTCAAGGGATTAATTTTGGAACAAACATTTGATTATTGTGTTATTGCAGGGATGGGAGCAACAAGTATAATAGAAATTTTAGAACAGAATAAAAATCAAATTAAAAATTATATTTTACAACCAAATACTCAATCATATAAAATACGTAAATATCTAAATAATCACTCATATCAAATTAAAGTTGAACACATTTTTGTTGAAAAAAAAATTTTTTATGAAATAATCATTTGTTCTAAAACTATTAATGTACCAAAATTAATAGAAAAAGATTATTATATAAGTAGCCAGATGCATAAGGATTCATTGAATTTATATTTTAAATTTTTAAAGAGACGTTATGAATACTTAAAAGCTTTGGATATTTCGCTAGTTAGTGAAAATATAGTTAAAGAATATGAATATATAAAGGAATTTATTAATGAAAAAAATGGATATTAAAGCACAAGATATTTTGAATTTTTTAACTAAAAAATATGACTTATCAAAAGCTGAAGCTTGAGATAAAAATGGTTTATTTTTTGATGAACAACAAACAATTAATAATGTACAAATAGCATTAGATATCACAGATGATGTTGTTAATGATGCAATATTAAATAATGCTAATTTAATTATTAGTCATCATCCATTATTTACAAATCAAGATTCAAATGATGAAGTAAATTATTTTGTTAATATCGATTTAATTGAAAAAATTAAAAAAAATAAAATCAGCTTAATTCATTTACATACAGCATTTGATGCATCAGCAAATGGAATGAGCATGCAAATGGCTAAACGTTTAGGCTTATTGAATCTTAAGCAAGATGAACAGAATCCATATCTTGTTGTAGGAGAATTAAAATTAGGTGTTAGTGTTGATTACATTAGTCGGATTATTAAACAAAAATTTTTATCACCTATTATTAAATATAACAACGTTTTTAGACTAGAAACAAATCTTAAAAAAATTGGTATTATAGGAGGTAGTGGTTATAAATTTGCTGATGACGCATTTAATCGTTATCAACTAGATATGTTAATTACAAGTGATTTAAAATATCATAATTGATTAGATGCACAAGCTAAAAAACAAAATATTATTGATATGAACCATTTGTCTGAATCAATTTTTATAGATGTAATTTATGATGAATTAACAAAATTTTATGGAAATGATGCAAATTTAAATAAATCTTTATCAATTATAAAAATTAACTATATTTAATTAAAAAAAGCCTTTAGGGCCTTTTTTTAATTAAATTTTTAAATCAAGATATGCAAGTAATTCAATAATTGCTTTTTTACGATATGCATAATATGTTGAATAACTATAAGGTAATTCACAAATTCTTTTATTTTGAATATAAATTTCTTTAATAATTTGAGCACTAGTTTTATCTAATGCTTCTAGAACTTGCTCAACATATTCAACAAAATGCTCCCATTTTAAATATTTTTGATCATCTTTTGGATCATAATCTTTTAATTGACGATATAGTTCTCGATTTTTGCATTGAAATTTAGCAAATAAATATTCTTTAAAAAATTTTTTTACCTTAGCCATATCTATTTTACTAATACACATAAAACCTCCATCTTTTTTAATAAAAATAAAGCAAGTATAATTAAATTAAAATATATTTTTTCAGTTTAAGAATATCAAAAATGTACAGAAAATATTTATTTTTTTATATAAAATTTTAGAAATTTTTTCTAAATTTATTTAATATTTGAACTTTAAATATAAAAATAATTTATATTTACATGGAACAAAAAAAGATGATAGCATTTTAAATGTGAAATCATCTTTTTTAGTAAATGTTAATATCTTGAGTTTGTTGACTTTGATCAATTTCTTTATTATTAATGTTAATTAAATTAGTTTTTTTATTTAAACAACCATTTTGGTATTTTGATTTTAGTGACTCTGCTATTTCTTTTTCTATAATGATTAAATCTAAATTATCAAAATCTTGTTTAATTACTTTTTGTAATTCAAAAATTTTTTCATCACTATCCATATCAATAACCATAATGATGTTTAATTCTGCCAAACCAGAATAAATATAATTCATTATTCTCATTAAATTATAATCAGCATTCATATTAAAAACAAAACGATGGTTATATTCTTTGATCCCTTCAATAAATAATACTTTACGTTTTAGTATAAATTTGAATGAATTAATTAAATTCATCCTTGCGATCAAATAATCTTCTAAGCTCATTTTATTAGTTCTAGGTCTAATTTTTTTAATCATGTATATATATAAACAACTAAAAAATAAAAAAAATAGGACTAATAAAATCAATACAACTACACTAGGACTTGAAAAATAAGCTTTTCAAACTTTTGGAATTAATTCTCATTGATCGACATTTAAGATTGATGATCCACCAGTTAATCCATTAATATTAGAAGGAGATAAATTTTTCATAATAATCTGTCCATCAATAATTAAATCTCCTTTAAATTGACCACGACTTAATGTAATTGATTTGATAACACAGTCAATAATTGGCCTTGCAACACCAGCGAGAATACATACAATTAATGCAACGATACAAAATAAAAAAAAGATTTCGATTAATCATGAACGTAAAGAACGTTTTGCATGTGAAATTTCAGGATTTAATTTATAATTTGTAGTTTGAAATCATCATTCCATGAAATAAAATAGAATTTTACTTTTTTTCTTAATATGAGCATCAAAGCTTTCACGCACAATTTTTAAAAAACGATCATTACTATAAATCGTTCCACTATCATGCAAAAAACGAGTGTCAAAACTGCGCTTTTTACGAAATGATTTATTTACAATTAAAATTGTTTTCAATAAATATTTTCCTTTATCTTAATTAATACTATATAAACTTTATTTATTAATATTAACAAATTATTATTAATAATTTATTCTTATTACTGATAAAATAATAACATTATGAGTGCTATTAGTAAAAATATTATTATCATTAACAAACCAATAAAATGAACTTCTAATGATGTTGTTCAAAAGGTTAAACGGGTTATTGGTGCTAAAAAAGTTGGACATGCTGGAACTTTAGATCCTAATGCTTCAGGTGTTTTAGTATTGGGAATTAATGAAGGAACAAAACTATTAACAAAATTAATACTAGATAATAAATCATATATTGCTGAAATTAAATTTGGAACATCAACAAATACTTATGATGCAGCAGGTGAAATTGTTTCATCTACAAACCGAATGGTTACATTAACTGAGGTTACTAAAATAGTTAAAGATTTTTATAAAAATGATTATTGACAAAAACCTCCACAATTTAGCGCTTTAAAAATCAACGGGCAAAAAGCTTATGTTTTAGCACGTCAAAAAGTTGATTTTGAAATAGCACCACGATTAGTTAAAATATTTAAATATCAAATTATGGATTTCAATTATGAAAAACAAATTTTAAAAATTTCTTTACATGTTTCTAAAGGTTTTTATGTTCGTTCTTTTGCTGTTGATTTAGCTACTAAAATTAATAATCTAGCTCATTTATTGACATTAATAAGGACGCAAAGTGGACCTTTTGAGATTAAAGATGCAATTGAAATTGAACAAGTCTATGATTATTGAAATAACATCAACAAATATTTATAAAATTAAGCAACAATTCGTCATTAATGAATTAATTATTGGTTTTTTTGATGGAATTCATTTAGGTCATATGAATTTATTATCAGATCCTAATAACCAAACTATTTTAACTTTTAAAAATATCCCACGTAAAATAAAAAAATTATATGATTTTAATGAGCGAATTCAACAATTAGAAGATTTAGGATTTAAAAGGATTTTTATTTATGATATTGATCAAAACAATTTAAGTGGGGAAGAATTTATTGATCAAATTTTAAAGCCACTAACTCCAAAAAAAATTATTGTTGGTGCTAATTTTACTTATGGCAATAATTTTTGTAATGCATCTAGTCTAAAACAATATTTTAATGTTGAAATTAAAATTATTACTAATGATGTTAGTACAACTAAAATTAAAGAATTAATTATAAATAAACAAGTTGAAATAGCTAATAAATTATTAATTAAACCATATTATCGTGTGGGAAATGTTGTACGTGGCGATCAAATAGCTCGTAATATTGGTTTTAATACTGCTAATATTTTATGTGATAATAATTTAATTGATATTGCTGAAGGTGTTTACAAAGCACAAGTAATTTTTAATAATAAAAAGTATGATAGTGTAGTTTATTTAGGAATCCCTAAAACAATTAATACTCGCTCTTTTTCAATGATTGAAGCACATATTTTAGACTTTAATCAAAATATTTATGACGAAAGAATTAAGATTGTTTTTTTGAAATATTTAGCTCCTAATTTAAAATTTAATAATATAGATGAATTAATCACTGCAATTAAAAATTATATTAAATTGGTTCTTGATAAAACAAATTAGGTATATAAACCAAGAAATAATTTTTTATAGTAGTAAAATCTTAATGGCTATTATAAAAAAACATAAACTTTCATGGTTTATTTTTTGTTTAAAGTAGTTGTATATTTAATTATTATAAATAGAGTAAGGACTAATCATTTTATGAAGATGAAAACTAAGAAATTTTTAATTACAGGATTATTAGGTGTAGTTAGTTTAGCAACTATTACCACAGTAGCTACAGCTTGTACAAATGGCAATAATCAAAAGGCTAATACAGTAAATAATAAGTCTGATTTAAAAACAAATCCAAATATTAATTTAACTCAACAAGATGTAGAAAATTTAGAAAAACAAAGACAACAATGAAGTGAAGATTTAGATGTTTATTTTAATGGTGGGTTAAGTAAAAGTGGCAAAAATTTTGACCGTATAAATACATTATCATCAAATGCAACGGAATGATTTAAGAATCATCAAAAATTAGCGGCAACACGTGATTCTGGATCATTGGTACAAGATGATGCAGCTTATTCATTTGGAATTGCACCCGATTATGTTCATTATAAATGAGTTTCAAAAGATGGTGGCGACGTTTCTCCATCATATTTAAAACCATATTGAAATAAAAATTTAACTGAAGGTAGAAACTTTTCAAAATTAGACCCAAAGACTTTGGATGATAATGGAATCGGTGTTTTATTAATATCTGATCACCATTATGGTAAATGAAATGATAATTTTTTAAGCAAAAAAACTGTTGGTGGATTAATTATGCAATCACGAGTTTCTGGTTTGCCATCACACTATCCTGCTGTTCTAACACCAAAATTTTTATTTGATCCTAATTTAAATCCAAATTTAAAAAAATATGCTTCTGCTAATTATGCGTTACCTAATTATTACTCTGACCCACTAGATGGGATTATTTTAACAGGAAAAACTTTAGATCGTATTTATGATGCTAAAAAGTTTTCTAATGTTTATAATGCACATGTAGCTGGCAAAACACATTTTGAGACATTCACAGATTTTGCAAAGGCAATGGTTGATGAAACGCGTCGTGGAATTTCACAATGATCTTTAAAAAATGATAAATGAAAAGATAAAACAGTTTTAATGGTTATGCCTAACTTTACTCCAACAGCTAAAATGGTAGATGTTAATTTTAAACCAGAAGACTTAGAATTCTTGAGTAATGTTTGCATTAATGAACCTATGTATTGTCCAACAATATATAGTGATCCAAATGATAAATATTTACCTGGATTAGGTGCAAAATTCCCTATTCCAGTAAATCATATTTCACAAGTGCAAAATTATATTGATGATTATGGACAAATTGGTGGAAAAGTATTAAATGGTACTGGTAATCCAGAAGCATCAAAACAAGTTGGCCCAACTTTAGGTGATGCTTTCAAAGGTACAAGTGACGTTGTAGTTTTCTGTTATAACGAATACGGTTTATTAAATTACAAACCCGGAACTGAAGAAGGCGAAGCTTTAGTACAACAATTTGAAAAGAATTTAACAAATTATGTTAATGGTTTAGATATTAACACAAAAAATAATTTTAATCCTACAAAAATGTTAAAAGAAAAACCGGTTGTTGGTAAAAATTTCTTTATTATTCGTAAAAGTTCGTTCTATGATGCATTTTTAGGTTTTTTAGGAACAATTCACAATTTTAATACATTTAATAAATGAATGAACGGGGAAAATGCTAGACCTATTGAATTAAATATTCCCAAATTTAATAAAGATAATGTTCAACATATTCGTGCTTTTAAAGATGATTTTAAAAACAAATAATCTAAATAGTTTTTTGTTTTCAAATCCAGTAATTGTGGTAACTAACATTTATACAAACACGAAAGTATAGTGAATATATGATTGAAAAAGAAATATTTAGATTTAAGTTAAAAGATAAATTAAAAAATCCTATTATTGATAATGGTAATTTAAAGAAGTCATTTAAAAAATATTCAAACTTTAACAAAAATCATATCATATTATGAATTTTTACCATTTTAGCTATTGCTTTTTTTTCACTGATTATAATTTTTGTTAATATTGATAAAAACGGCCATTTTGTTAAATTAAGAGATCCTAAAGATACTTTTATTTTAAGTTATGAAACGATTTTGCAAATTTGAATTTCAGGTATGTCCATAGGTATTTCTGCGTTTTTCTTACAAAGAATGACTAATAATCGTCTTGTTGATACATCTACTATTGGAATTGGTAATATTTGCTTAATTGGTCTAATAATCTTAGTATTATCATTAAGTTTTGAAAGTGGTTTTGAAGCACAGAATTTATTTCAAAAAATTGTGCCATTCGTTTTTATAATTTCTTCGATTATAGCTGGTTTATGCTTGTACTTTTTTTCAAAACGACGTCATGGTTTTAATAACCGCAAATTAATTATTTGTGGTGTTTTCATCAACTGTATATCAATTGCTTTGGCGATTAGTTTAAAAAGTAATTTAACAAAAGTAGGAAGTGAATATTTAGATTCGCGAATTGTTGGGAGTTTTGATACAAGAAGTTATTTAGAAGAGTATTTAAGTTATGCAATATTTTTATTCATTATTTTATGATGTTTTATACGATCACCTAAATTTAAAATTGTCTTAACTGACAATATTATCGCTGAACAATTAGGTTTAAAAGTTAAATTAATTAATTTAGAGATGATTTTAATTACTTCAGTATTAACAGGTGTTTCATATATTATGTCAGGAAATGTTTTATTTTTAGGTGTTGCATCCGCTAATATCGCTTATTCATTCCATGGTAAAAAAGTTATGCGTTCAATGCTTTTTTCAGGACTAATTACAACTTTATTTTTATTAGTTGGACAATTTTTCTTAAGCAATATTATTTTTAATTTGACACAATTATATTTTGAAACACCAATGATTACAACATTATTAGTAACACCAATCTTTATTGCCGTTATCTTATTAAAAAAACAAAAAGTTTAATTATATTACTCATGGTTGGACAATATTGATTAATAATATTATGTGAAAGTATTAAAATAATGTATTGATAGAATGTTGAGGAGAAACATATGAAATTAAAATATAAAAAAATATTATTAGGTGGATTAGTTGCTGCTATTAGTTTAGCATCAGCTACTGCAATAATTACCTCTTGTAAAGATACTAAAAAAAATAATTCAAATAATCCAACTACTAAATTTGATTTACAATCACGCCGTAAAGATTATGTTGAAGGTTTAAAGTTTTGATTAAACGGTGGTAAAACATCATCAGGTACAAAATTTGAAAAGGTTATTACTGAATCATCACAGATTAAAGAACGTTTAAGTAAAAATCAAAAATTAGGAACAACACGTGATTCTGGTTCATTAGTGCAAGACGATGCAGCTTATTCATTTGGAATCGCGCCCGATTATGTTCATTATCGTTGAAATAGTGCAACTATTAAAGATGCAGTGCCTGAATATTTACGATCATATTATAATGAGAATTTAACAAAAGGTGATAGTTTTAAAAATGCGACTGCTGATAAATTTGCAAATTATAATATTGGTGTTTTATTAGTTGCAGATTCAAAAGTTGCAAGTCATGGTAAACTTTTAGAAGCAAGTGGCGGATCAGTTGGTGGATTATTAATTCAATCACGATCAACAGGTTATACTTCAAAAGCTCCGGCTGATATTGAACCAAATTTTTTATTTGGTAATCAAAATCCATATGTAGCAGAAAAAGAATCAGATCATGCTGGACGACCAAATTATTTTGTTGATCCTTTTAGTGGTTTAATTACAACAGGTAAAACATTGGATCGAATTTATGATGCTAAAAAATTTGACAATGTTCATAATGCTACAATTAATGGTAAAACTGGTTTTAACTCTTTTGAAGAATATGCACAAGTTGCATCTGATATAGCTCGTAAAAACTTTTCAAATTGGGCAAAATCTAATAATGAATGAAAAGGTAAAACAGTTTTAAATATGATGTCTAACCCTCAAGATTATGCAGGTTTCCTTATTAATCCAGAAATTAAAACTGATGTGGATAAATTTAATGTAGGTAACGTATTCATCCCTCAACCAGTTTATTTCCCAGGAATTTACGCTTCGCAAGATGACCCATTTACTCCTGGCCTAGGTGCAAAATTTCCGCTTCCATTAAAAAATATTAATCAGATTCAAAGTTATGTTGATGATTATGGTTGAATTGGTGGAAAAACTTTAGTTGGTGATAGTAATAAAGAATTATCAAAAACTATTTCTCCTACAATTGGTGATGCATTTGAAAATACAACCGATATTGTTATTTATTCATATAATGAATATTTGATTGAAGGCTTTGAACCAGGCACTGCTAAAGGTGAAGAAGTTTTAAAAAAATTTGAAACTAATTTAGCTAATTATGTTAATGGTTTAACAAAAGAAACAAAAAATCAATTTGTGCCAACAAAAGTTTTAAAAGAAAAACCAGTCGTGGGTAAGAATTTCTTTATTGAACGTAAAGGTAAGTTCTATGATGCATGTTATGGTTTTGCTGGTCAAGATTTAGTAGTTAATACATTAAATAAATGAACAAGGGGAGCTAACGCTCAAAATATAGATTTAGGGTATCCTATTTTTAATAAAAATACAGTTAAACACATTAGAGCATTTAAGGATTCTTTAGGTGTTAAAGTTTTAGACAAACAAAAATAGAGAAATAAATAGTTATGCAAATAAAACAAGTAAATATTAATAAAAAAGATCTTTCTATTTATAAAAAACTCATTGAAGCAAAAAAATTTGTTAGTACACAAATTCGTCGTCCTTATATGATAACGATTATTGTATTAACATTTATTATCTTAGCTGTTGGTATGTTTTTTATGAATGTTTTTTATGAAAAATCTACATATTTTGATGCGAATTATAATACTCATGTAACCTATTTTCGAACTTGAGCTAAAGTAGTAGCTGATGATAAAAGTATTTTATTGTATTGGTATCCACCTATCGTTAAATTATTTGTAGCAATTTCTATGCCGGTTGCTGGATATGCCATTCAGATTACAACTCAGAATCGTTTATCATCACCTTCAACATTAGGATACATTCCAGTTTCAATTTTGGCTTATGTAGCAATGTTGATGATTGATCAAGGTAAAAGCTGATTAGTATATGTTTTTGGGTTTATATTTTCATCATTTATCATTTTAGTTAATTATATTTTACAACGACAAAAATCTAGTAATCGTTCATTTAAACCAGTTTTAATTGGATTTGCTATATCTGCAACAATTACAGCGGTAGGTTTAGTAATTGCTGTTTCACGTCCAAATATTTTAAATCGAGTGACAATTTGAACTGGTGAATTACCAAATGTTTATGAGTGATTAAAATTATATATTTCAATGCCTTTAATTTTGATTTGTTTATTTGCTTTTTTAGTATTATCACCAAAATTAAAAATTATGCAACGCGATTTTGCTTTGGCAAAATCTTTAGGAATCAAAGTTAATTTAATTTTTTGAGTCGTGACAGTTTTAACAGCAATTGTAACAATTGCAACTGTTAATATTACAAGTCCCATGATTCTATTAGGTTTAATTATTCCAAATATAGTTAGGGCAACATTTAATAAACATGAACCATTATTTGTATTTTTTGTATCTATTGTATTTTCATTAGCATTGTTAGAAGTTTCATTATTTTTATCACTAAATTATCGTTTTGGTCCTAACTTTTTAATGGCTATTGTTAGTGCATTTGTGTTAATTTTTATTATGCGAAAACACGGATAAATAATATGAAAAATCCATCACGATTTATATTTATAATAAAAAATAATATTTTAAATACCATTAACAATGCATCATTTATTGAAAATGGAAATTTCAAGAAAAAATTTCGGGTTTATGCACGCAAGCAACATTTAGCAGCTTGAGTTATTAGTATTGTTACAATTCTTTTTTTATCGTTATTAGTTATGTTTATTAAAATTAATAACCAAGGTCAATTATTAAATAATCGGACTCCTTTAGATTTGTTTAAAGTAAATTATGAAACAATCTTACAAATTTGAATTACAGGAGCATCATTAGGAGCATCAGCTTATATGTTCCAACGGATTACTAAAAATCGATTAGTTGATACATCAACTCTTGGGATAGGTAATGTTTGTTTGATTGGGTTATTTTTTTTAGCAATATCAATTAATTTTGAAAATTATGGTTCTCAAAAACTTTTTGAAAATTTATTACCTTTTATTTTTATAATATCAGGAGTATGTGCCGGATTAATTTTGTATTGATTTTCAAAAAAACGAACCGGTTTTAGCCATACAAAGTTAATTGTCTCTGGTGTATTCATTAATTTTATTGCTATTGCTTTATCAATTAGCTTAAAAGACAATTTAACTCTAGTTGCATCAAATTATATTGACGATCGTTTGTTAGGTAATTTTTCAAACCGTAATAGTACTGAAAAATATTTAAGTTATGCTGTTTTTTTATTTTTAATGATATGATGCTTTTTGCGTTCTGCTAAATTTAAAGTTGTTATTACAGATACAATGATTGCTGAACAATTAGGATTAAAAGTAAAATTATTGAATTTAGAAATGATTTTTATCTCATCTTGTTTAACAGCTGTTTCATATATTATGGGAGGAAATGTATTATTTTTAGGAATTGCTGCAGCAAATTTAGGGTATGCGGTTTTTGGTAATCGCTTTAGTTCATCAATAATTTTTTCAAGCTTCATCACCATTATCTTTTTAATTTTTGGTCAATTTATTTTAGATAATATCGTTCAAAATTTAACTAGTTTGGTATTTGACGCCCCTATTGTAACTCCTTTATTAGTAGCTCCAATATTTACATTTATTATCTTATTTAAAAATAATATTTAAGCACGATCTTAGTAGTGAACAAGCCATATTGTTCACTATTTTTTTTTTTTTTTTGGGTGGTAAATGGAAAAAAATATATTTATTTTTGTGTATTAAAATTAAAGGTATTAATAATTTTTTTAAATAAAAAATAAAGAAAGAATATTGTTATGAAATATAAAAAATTTGAATTACTTCAATAGCTTCTATTGCTTTTATAACAACTATTGTAAGTACAACTACAGCTTGTAGTAAAGTTAATAATGAAGTTAAGTCTTCAAATGACATTTTTAAACAAATATTACCAACTAAAGAAGAACTTACAAATTTAATTAAAAGACGTAAGGATTGAGCTAATGATTTACAAGTTTATTTTGAGGGTGGAAAGTCTGCTTCAGGAAAAGAATTTGAGCGAATTCAAACTTTAGCAACAAATGCAAGTACATATTATCAAAAGAACCAAAAAATTGCTATGACGCGTGATTCTGGCTCATTATGTCAAGATGATGCCGCATATTCATTTGGAATTGCACCAGATATTTCTAATTATCGTTGAAAAGCAGGTGATGTAGAAGAAGTTGTACCACATTATTTATCTTACCTTTATAATCCTAAATTAACTAAAGGTATGGAACTTAAAGGTGTTAAAGCAGAAACATTAGCTGCTGAGAATGTAGGTACTTTATTTATTGCAGATTTTAAATTTGGAAATTATAAAACTAATTTTTTAGATAAAAATAAAATAGGTGGAATTGTTATGCAGTCACGATCATCAGGTTTGCCTTCAAAAACACCAGCTTTATTCATGCCTAATTGGTTATTTGGTAAAAATAACCCTTATTTAGAGACTGACGTTAACGCTTCAGCTGGAATTACAGATTTTTTTGTTGATCCATATGATGGCTTAATCTTTACAGGTAAAACCTTAGATCGCATTTATGATGCAAAAAAATTTGATAATGTTAATAAAGCGGTTATTGATGGTAAAAGCAATTTTCAAACATTTACAGATTATGCAAAAGCAATTGTTAGTGTTGTACGAAAGAATGTTTCGAATTGAGCTAAACAACATAGTTATTGAAAAAATAAAACTGTTGTTATGACAATGCCAAACGTAATGAAAGGAGCACGAATTATTGATCCTAATTTTAGTAAAGATGATTTACTATTCTTAGGTAATATTTTTATTCCACAACCTGTTTATTTTCCAATTTTATATGCAGACCAAAATGATGAATATACACCTGGATTAGGAGCTAAATTTCCTATTCCTAAAAAAGATATAAATGAAGTTCAACACTATGTAGATAATTGAGGTTGAATAGGTGGAGCAATTTTAAGTGATGCTACTAATCCTGATGCTGCAAAACGTGTTGGTCCAACATTGGGTGAAGCTTTTGAAGGAACGGTTGATAAAGTAATTTATTCATATAATGAATATTTAATTAAAGGATATAAACCAGGAACAGCAGAAGGTGAAGCTATAATTAAAAAATTCGAAGCTAATTTAGCAAAATATGTAAATAGTTTAGATATAAATACAAAAAATAGTTTTAATCCTACAAGGATTTTAAAAGAAAAGCCAGTGGTAGGTAAAAACTTTTTTATCGAAAGAAAAGGTAATATTTACGATGCTAATTATGGATTTATAGGTCAAAAAACTATGGTTAATATTTTAAATCGTTGAATGAATGGTGAAAATAGTCGAGAAGTTGATTTGGGTATTCCTAATTTTACTAAGGATAATGTTAAACATTTACGTGCTTTTAAAGATGAATTAAATGTTAAAAATACTGATGAATAATAAAAATTTTACGCATTGGAAGTTTTTATGCATAAATTTTTTAAATTTATTAATTAATCATTTAAACTTAAAAAAGGAATTACTAAAAATATATGAAGTTGAAGTTTAAAAAAATCTTATTATCTATATCAACTAGTTTAATAATTTTATCATCAATTATTACAATTGCTGCATGTAGCAATCAAGTAAAATCTAAAACAAATTTTTCAAAAACAACACCAACTTTAGAAGAATTGACTGAGCTTAAAAAAAGAGAAGAAGCATGAAAAGCTGATTTAGAAGTTTATTTTGAAGGTGGAGTAAGTAAGTCAGGAAAAAAATTTAATCGAATTGAAACTTTATCATCAAAAGCTAGTTCTTATTATCAAAAAAACCAAAAAATTGCGGTTACTAATGATTCTAGTTCGTTATGTCAAGATGATGCACTATATGCATTTGGAATCGCACCTGATTATTCTGGCTTTCGTTGAAAAACAAGCGAACTTGAAGAAGTACATCCTCATTATTTAAATTATTTATACAACTCTAAACTAACAAAGGGAATGAATTTCACAGGTAAAGGAGCATTACCAGAGAATTTTGCTAAATTAAATGTGGGTACATTATTTATTGCTGATTTTAAATTCAATAAGTATAAAGAAAATTTTTTAGATAAAAATGAAATTGGTGGTGTAGCAATGCAATCACGATCATCAGGTTTGCCTTCAAAAACACCAGCCTTATTCATGCCTAGCTGGTTGTTTGGTAAAAATAATCCTTATTTAGAAACTGATGTTAATGCTTCAGCTGGAATTACAGATTTTTTTGTTGATCCATATGATGGCTTAATCTTTACAGGTAAAACCTTAGATCGCATTTATGATGCAAAAAAATTTGATAATGTTAATAAAGCGGTTATTGATGGTAAAAGCAATTTTCAAACATTTACAGATTATGCTAATGTTGCTGTAAAAGCTGTTCGAAAAAGAGTTTCACAATGAGCAAAACAAAATAATAAATGAAAAGATAAAACAACGGTTATGATTAGTCCTGATGTAATGCCAAATGGTCGAATTGTAGATCCAAACATTACTAAAGAAGATTTATTACATTTAAGTAATTTTTTTATTACCCAACCCGTTTATTTACCAATTTTATATGCTGATCAAAATCATCCTTATACACCTGGAATGGGTTGTAAATTCCCTATTCCTAAAAAACACTTAGAAGATGTACAAAAATATATTGATAATTGAGGTTGAATAGGCGGTGCAATATTATCATCTAGTGCAGAAAATCCTGATGCTGCAAAACGTGTTGGTCCAACATTGGGTGAAGCTTTTGAAGGAACGGTTGATAAAGTAATTTATTCATATAATGAATATTTAATTAAAGGATATAAACCAGGAACAGCAGAAGGTGAAGCTATAATTAAAAAATTCGAAGCTAATTTAGCAAAATATGTAAATAGTTTAGATATAAATACAAAAAATAGTTTTAATCCTACAAGGATTTTAAAAGAAAAGCCAGTTGTTGGTAAAAATTTCTTTATTGAACGTGAAGGAACATTCTGCGATGGTTGTTATGGTTTTATGGGTCAAAAAACAATTGTTAATATTTTAAATCGTTGAATGAATGGTGAAAATAGTCCAGAAGTTGATTTGGGTACTCCTAATTTTACTAAGGATAATGTTAAACATTTACGTGCTTTTAGAGATGAATTAAATGTTAAAAATACTGATGAATAATCCTTCGTAATTATAAAAAATGTGAATTATTTCTTTATATTTATAAGAAAGCGTTCACATTTTATTTATTATTTTTAGAGTTTATCTAAAAATTTAATTCTTACAAAAAGAATTAAAGTAGAATATATATTAGTTTTATAAAAATAAGGATTAATTAATGAAAAATAAGTATTTTAGAAAAAATAAATTTTGGTTATTAATACCAATAAGTTTTGTAAGTCTTGGAAGTATTACATTAGTTGCTACTGCTTGTGTAAAGAAAAATTTTTATCCTAATACATTTGCAGATGATCAGATTTATATCACTAAGAATAATGAAAAAACTGTTAAGTTTCGTATTAGTCGTAATGATGAAGAAAATAAAAAGTATTTTAAAGATGATCTTAAATGAAATACTTTCATTAATAAACTTAAAAAAACTTATATTAATGTTGAAACTGTTATTCCAAAAGAAAACGCAAAACAAAATATTAAGCAACAAGATTTATGCATGCGCGCATTACCTGTACAAGTTTTAAGTAATAATAAATATGTTGATATTTACGTAAAGATTCCTGTTTTATTAGCTAATACTAAAATGTTAGTTGTTGGTGATGATTTACTAAAATCATTTTATTTTGATACAGATAACTTAATAATGAATGCTAAACATTTTCAACCAATTCCTATCAAAATGCTTTAGTTTGTTAATAAATAAAAACCTCTTTTTAAAGAAAGAGGTTTTTATTTATTAATGATTATTCCTTTGATTGTTGTCATTGATAAAATTGCATCAACAATACCTTGAACACCAAATCCAGAATCTTTAACACCAAAAAAAGGTAAAATATCTGGACCACGTGAACTTGATTTATTAATGTTAATTGTTCCTGATTCAATTTGTAAAGCTAATTGTTCAATACTTGCATAATTTGTTGTAAAAATACAAGCTTGTAAACCATATTGTGATTGATTAATTAAATCAATAGCTTCTTGTATACTATTATAAGTTATAATTGGTAAAATAGGACCGAATGGTTCTTCTCAAGCTACGCGCATTTCTTTTGTAACATTATCAATTACTAAAGGATGCAAAAGGTTATTTTTTTCATTATAAACGATTTTTTGGTGTACTATTGCTCCTTTTTTGATTGCATCCTCAACTAATGATAAGTTATATTTTAATGAATTAGAATTAATTAATGGAGTAATTATGGGATTTTGTTGTGGTAAACCGACTGTTAAAGCGTCAACTTTTTTGTTAATTAAATTAACTAATAAATCATGATTTTTATGCGAAACAAATACTCGTTTGATTGCAGTACATCTTTGCCCGCTAAAGCCATAAGCACCTTTAACTATTTCATTAGCAGCTAGTTCAAAATCCGCATCATCTAAAACAAGGGCTGGATCTTTTCCTCCTAATTCTAAAACTAAAGAAATCTTTGATGTTATTTCAGCAATATGATTGCCTACTTTAGGTCCGCCCGTAAAGCTAATCGCTTTAACATATTTATTAGTAACTAGTAGATCACCTGTTATACGTGCTTCAGTTGTTAAGCAGTTAACAACTCCTTTTGGAAAACCTACTTCATGAACTAATTCACTAATTCGAATACCAATTAATGAACCTTGTGTTGATGGTTTATAAACTAAACTATTACCAGAAACTAATGCTGGTGCTAATTTTGAAATCAATAAGTTAATAGGATAATTAAAAGGACAAATTGCTAAAACAACACCAACTGGAATACGATAATATGTTGCCACTTTGTTTTTAACATGGTGAACTGTTTCATCAAAAATAATTGGTTTTTGCATTAATTTTTGATACTCAAAAACTGTTTCGCGTAAATAATCAGCACTTCGTTCAACTTCAATTAGGCTATCTTTTAATCCTTTTGCAATTTCAGTACTAATAATTTGTGCTAATTCTTGTTTATGTTCATCTAGTTTATCGGCTAATTTTAAAAGTAGATCACAACGATATTTAATTGGTGTGTCCTTAAATTTTAGATATGCTATATGAGCATTTTCAAAAATAGTATTAATTTCATTTTCATCATGAATGTTAGGAACATAAGCAATAATTTGATTATTAGATGGATTATAAACTGGTAGTTTTTCTTTAGCATCAACAAATGCTCCATTAATTAATGTTTTATAGTTCAAATTAAAAACCTCCTTTATTATTTAAATTAAATTATAGTAATTTAATCCCTTTTTTTAACAATTCATCTTTATATTCATTTGGTCAAACTGAAACTTGTACCTCACCAATGTGTTTTTTGTTTAATAAAAACATACATAAACGACTTTGACCGATTCCCCCACCAATTGTTTGGGGTAGTTGATTATTTAAAATCATTTGATGATAAAAATTATTTTCTTGATCATTTTTTAAATTAGCAAAATTTGTTTGCTTAATAAAATCTTGTTTGCTAACACGAATTCCCATTGATGATAATTCAATGGCTTGATCATTTAATTTATGATAAACAATTAAATCTCCATTTAAATTTCAATTATCATATTCTGGAGAACGTATTGATTGAATATAACCTGATTTTAGTGGATATCCAATTTGGTATATAAAAATTGCTTTATGAATTTTTGCAAACTCATATTCACGTCGAGATGGTGATAAATGTGGATATAAATCTTCTAATTCTTGTGAACTAATAAAAGTAATACTATCTGGTAAAATAATTTGTTTTGGATTATATAATTGATCAATTTCTAATTGAACAATTCTAATTGTTGAATAAATTTTATTAACGATTGATTTTAAAAAATCTAAGTTACAATCTTGGTTATTAATTAAAATTTCTCAATCTCACTGATCAACATAAATGCTATGAATTTCATCGATGTCATCATCTGCACGAATTGCATTCATATCAGTATACAAACCTTCATATAAACTAAAACCATAATCTAATAAAGCTAAACGTTTTCATTTTGCTAGTGATTGAACAATTTCAAGTGTTTTATCTAATTTTTTAGCATAAAAACTTACTGCTTTTTGTTTATGGTCTAAATGATCATTTAGACCTGATTGTCCTTCAACAAATAATGGTGCTGTTACACGTGAAAGATTTAAATTTTTTGCAAAATGTTTTTGAAAAGAATTTTTAATCTCTACAATTGCTTTTTGTGTTTGATTAATTTTAGCTTTTTGTAATTGATCCACGTTTTTTAACTCCTTTGTAAAAATTAATGTAGTAAATAATACCACTGATTACAGATAATGATGTTGCAAAAAATAAAGGAATATTAAATAAATAAACGTTTTTTCATGATGAGGTTAAGCTTAGTAAAAATAAAATAAAGCAAATACTAATAAATAGTAGAATGGATTTAATTTTGCCAAAAATATTTGCTGGAATAATAATTTTCTTACTTGAAGCAAACATTCGTAAACCATCAATAAAAATATCTCGTAAGATATTAATAATTGTTAAATAAGCTAGTGCTGTATGATCTAGTGTTAAACAAATTAAAACACCATTAACAAGGATTTTATCAGAAATAGGATCTAAGATTTTCCCTAAATTTGAAACTAAATTATATTTACGAGCTATATATCCATCTAAGAAATCAGAAAAAGCAGCAATAATAAAAATAATTGTTGCACTTAAACGCAATGCACTAATATTGGCATCTAAAACTCCATAGACAATATTTAAATTTTTTGTGTAAAAATCAACTAATAATAAGATGATGCAAATAAGTGCTAAAAAAATTCTAAAGATAGTGATAATATTAGGAATGTTTCTAAAAAAAGGTGATGATGAGATGTTTTTTTTAAAATTCAATTTGGCCATGACTTCGTGGGAATGGGATTGTATCTTTAATATTATTAACTCCTGTTACATACATCACTAAACGCTCAAAACCAATTCCAAAACCTGATGACATATAATATCCGAAACGACGTAAATCTAAATATCATTGTAAACTTTCAATTGGCATTTTTAATTCTTGACATCGTTTTAATAGTTTCTCATAACTATCTTCACGTTGTGATCCACCCACTAATTCGCCAACGCCTGGAATTAATAAATCTGTTGAAGCTACAGTTTGTTGATCATCGTTTAATTTCATATAAAATGCTTTAATATCCTTTGGATAATTTTGTAAGAACACAGGACCTTGATGATATGTTTCACACATGTATCTTTCGTGCTCTGATCCTAAATCCATTCCAAAAAAGATTTCATTATTTTCGAATTGATGACCATTTTTAACAGCATTAGCTAGGATTTTAACTGCATCTTTATATTCAATACGTTCAAATTTAGACTCAACAACTTTTTGTAGTTTTTTAATTAAATTTTCATCATTTCTTTGAGCTAAAAATTCTAATTCTTGTTGATTTTTTTCTAAAACAGCCTTAATAACATGTTTAACTAAATCTTCAACAATATCTTGCATACCTTTTAAATCAACAAAAGCCATTTCAGGTTCAATCATTCAAAATTCTGCTAAATGACGATTTGTGTGAGATTTTTCAGCTCTAAAAGTAGGACCAAATGTATAAACATTACCAAAAGCTTGTGCGTATGCTTCAGCTTGTAATTGACCTGTTACAGATAAATGAGTTTGTTTACCAAAAAATTCTTCATTATCAAATTTTTGAATACTAAAAGTTTCGCCAGCTCCTTCAGCATCATTTCCTGTAAACAATGGTGCAGCTAATCAACTATATTCGTTTTGATTCATAAATTCATGAACTGCAAAAGCAAGTGTTGCCCTCACTTTCATAATGGCATGAAATAAATTTGTTCTTGGTCTTAAATGAGCATTTAAACGCAATGTTTCTAAATTTAAATCATTGTTTGATAATAAAAAATCTTCATCACTTTGTTTTAAAATTTGAGCATTTAATACTTCTAGTTCTAATGGTTGTTTAGCTGTTGGAGTTAATTTAATTACACCTTCAATAACAACAGCGGCTCACATTCGTGCTGCAGCTATTTCTTCATAATTGTCAATTTTATCAACACGATATACAGCTTGTAAATTTGTTAAAGAACTACCATCATTTAGAACTAAAAAACCAATTTTTTTTGAATCACGGTTTGAACGAACTCAAGCTTTAATTTGTATCTTTTGGCCTTCAAGTTTTACATAGTCTTGATTAAAAATTTCTTTAATTTTTAATTGCATAATAAAATCATTACCTTTTTTTCTTTTTTTAAATAATATATAAATAAAAAAGCAAAACATCATTGATTAATAAGTTTCGCTTTAAATTAGTTTTTATTGCTCGTTTTTTGCTTCTAGTTTTTGTTGCTTTTCAAGACGCTTTTGTTCACGTTGACGTTTCTTTTCTTCTTGTTGTTCATCAAAACGCTTTTCAGCAGCAACCTTATCTTGTTGAGTTTGTTTTACTAATTCAAAAATCTTTCAACCAGCATCTGACATACCATTATTTTTTAAACGACGATATTTAACGTATTTGCCAGATTTAACAGGTGTTTTTGGTTCTTTTTCTTCTTTAATACTTTCTTGTTTATTAACTTGATTATCTTGGTTAACATAAACAATTTTCTCAACAATTTTTTCGATTGGCTTTTCAACTTCAATAACTTTTTCAATGTAAACAGGTTTTTCAACTTCAACAATTTTTGTATTACTTAGGTTTGTTAAATCATTTAAATCAACACGTAATTTAACAATTTGTGTTTCATGATTTAATGACACTTCTTGTTCATAAACATTATTAGTTTCACCATCATCACTATCATAATTTTCGTGTTCACAATAATGGTTATATTCAATTGTTTTTAATTTTCTTTTTAAATTATCAACTTTATTAGCTAAATCACGAAGCTCTAATAATTCGCTAATTTGTGGATCATATTTTTTATTAGTTGCAGACATTTGTTCCTCCACTAAACGACTTGGACATTTATATTTAAATATAACATTAAAATATTATTAAATATTAATAATTTTAACATAATATAAGGAATTGAAATGTGGTTATGATCATCAAGAATTAATAATTTATGAAATTTATTTATTCTTCATCATTTTCATCATCACTAACTTCTAACAAAAGTTTATTTGGATCAATTTTTCTAATTGTTAATTCATTGATTTTCTTTTTTAAAGTATTTAGTTTTTTGTTAATAATATCTTCAGCACTTTCTTCAATACTTTCTGCTTTTTTAATAATAGCTTTTGAATCATCGATTATTTTTTTAGTTTTATCATTGATGTATTTTAGAGTGTTATCAACAATATCTTTTTTTAATTCATCAAGATTTTCTTCAATTTTTGCACGATCTTCATATCTTATGATTTGTGAATTAATTTTTGCTTTAAGGGTTGCAAAATTTCGAATCATATCAACTAAAGGAATGAAGTATTGTGGCCGTACAGCAAACATATTTTTGTATTCATTAATTTTTTTAATTACAAAATGATCTTCTGGTTCTAATTCAGTTACTAAAATTGCATATTCAGATTTTTGATTAATACGATCTTGATCTAATTTTTTATAGTGAGCACTATTTTTTGTACCTTTTTGATTGTCAAAAAATTCTGTTTTCGCTTCAATTGTCGCACTAAAAATTAATTTTTTATCATCATTTGACATTTCTTTACCAAAATCAAAAAATTCTAATAAAAAGTCAGCTTTTTTACCATCAATTGCTTCATTAATTTTAGTGAATGTCATATCAGGACATGAAAATGAGTAAGTTTCATCAAATTTATTTTTTAATCATTGTTCAAGTTCTTCACCAACAAGTTTAACATTTGATGATTTTTCACGTTTTAATTGTTCAATACTTTCTGTTAATTTATGGATCTCTTTATCTTTTTTACTTTCAAGTTCCTTAATTTCAACAATTTTTTTAGACTCTCAATTTTCTTTAGCAGCCTTCATATTATCTTCATGAGCTTGAATAGCGAATTTTAATTTTTCTATTTCAATATCTAAATCTATTTTATCTTTAATAATTTTTTGATATTCATTACTTTCTTTAAAATTAATAATTGCCATTTTTTCAGCATTATCTAATTTAATTTCTTGTTTAGCAATAGTATTTTTTAACGATTTTGTTTCTTCATCAAATTGGCTTTTTAACTTTAATTCTATATTTTCAATTTCTTTTTTGTAGCTTTGTTCATTACTTTCAATTGTCTTATTTAAAGAATTAATTTTTTCTTGTGCTTTAATTAAATTTTTGTATTCATCACTATCTTTAAAATGAGCAATTGCTTTATTTCCCTCATTTTTTAATTTTTCTTTTAATTCATCACGTTGTTTTTCTAAATCATATCTTTGTTTAACTAACTCATTGTAATCACGATCATTAGCTAAAAAATTATTTCTTCAATTTTGTTCTTCTTCTTCACGAATTTTTTTGATAAATTCATCACGTTGTTTTTCTAAATTTTGATTAAAAGATTCATAAATAGTTGAATTTTCATCTTTGAAAACCAAAATCTCATTGGTATTAATCGGCTCAAGAATTTCAAATTCTAATTTTTCAATATTAATTAATTTAATTTTTTTATTAGCTGTAGTTTTCATAAACGACTCCTTTGTGTTATTTTAGGATCATACTTTTATTATAATGTGTTCTAAAAAAATATCATCTTTAAATAAATATTTATTTTTGGTACATTAGTTAATAATTAATGTTTATTCATAATTAAAATCTTAATCCTTAATTTATTAATATAGATTAGTAAAACTCACTTATTTTAAAAACTTTCGTGTTTTTCTTTGCTAAAATTAAAGATAAGTTTTTAAAAATTAAATTGGTGAAATTTATGTTAAATGTTGTAGAAATTATTAGCAAGAAAAAAAATAATATTGAATTAAGTGAACAAGAAATTAAATTTGTTTATGATGGTTTTGTTAATAAGACAATTCCAGATTATCAAATGGCAGCTTTTTTAATGGCTGTTAATTTTTGTGGATATAGTGAAAATGAACAATACTATGCAACTAAAGCAATGGTTGAATCTGGTAAATTATTAGATTTGCGTGTTGAAAATAAAATTGTTGTTGACAAACATTCATCTGGTGGTGTGGGAGATAAAGTTTCAATTATTTTAACTCCTTTACTATCAGCTTTAGGATTATACGTTGGAAAAATGTCTGGTCGAGGATTAGGGCATACTGGTGGTACAGTTGATAAATTAGAATCATTGAATTTAAATTTAGATTTTGATTTAAAAACATACATGAATCAGCTAAAAGATAATGGTTTATTATTAACTGGTCAATCAGATGATATGGTTGTGGCTGATAAATATATTTATGCATTACGAGATGTAACAGCAACAAGTGATGTGTTTGATCTTATGGTAGGATCAATTATGGCTAAAAAATTAGCTTTAATTACTGATTATATTTTCTTAGATGTTAAAGTTGGTGAAGGAGCATTTTGTAAAAATGTTGCACAAGCAGAATCTTTAGCAACAAAGATGTTAAAATTATCAAAGAAATTTAATCGTAATACAATTATCCATTTAACAAATATGGACCAACCTTTAGGAAAAGCAATTGGTAATGCTATTGAAATTAAAGAAAGTATGGATTATTTATTAGGTAAACCAGTGCCCCAAGATTTATATGATTTAATTAATCAGTTTGCTTTAGACATCTTAATTGATACAAAATTCGCTAAAAACAAGGAGGATGCTCAATCTAAGATTGATAACGTCATTAAAAATGGTTTAGCTTATCAAAAATTTGTGAATTGAGTAAAATGATACAAAGGTGATTATATTAGTCTTGAAAATGATACATATTTTAACCCTAAATACAAATTAGAGATTTTAGCAAAACAAGATGGATATTTAGACTTTAAATCAACAAAAGAATTGGGTATGATTGCTGTTGATTTAAAAGCAGGACGTAAAGTTAAAACTGATCAATTAGATTTTCAAGCTGGAATTTATTTAAATAAGAAAAATAATGATTTCGTTAAAACAAATGAAGTTATTGCTACACTTTATGCTAGCGAGCCAATTAATGATGAAGTTGTTAATAAATACCATAACAATGTAGTTTATTTAAAAACACCAAAACAAATTGCACCATCAATTATTAAAGTAATGCGTTAAATAATAAAAAAGTAAGGAAGAATATTTATTATGCTGAAATTAAGTACGAATGAGATTAGAAAAAAGTGAATTGAATTTTTTGAGTCAAAGGATCATTTATTTATTGAACCAAAGTCATTAATTCCCAAAAACGACCCTACACTATTATGAATTAATTCTGGTGTTTCAACCTTAAAAGATTATTTTAGTGGTAAGGTTAAACCACCACATAAACGTTTAGTTAATTCTCAAAAAGCTATTCGTACAAATGATATTTTTAATGTTGGATTAACGAGCCGTCACCATACTTTTTTTGAAATGTTAGGGAATTTTTCAATTGGTGATTATTTTAAAAAAGAAGCTATTGATTGAGCTTATGAATTTTTAATTAACGTTTTAAAAATTGATGTAAAAAAACTATGAGTAACTGTTTTTGAAGATGATCAATTTACGAATGATGAATGAATTAAATTAGGAATTATTAAAGAGCAAATTATTAAATGCAATCGTGATCGTAATTTTTGAGATGTAGGTAATGGCCCTTGCGGCCCATGTACTGAAATTCATTATGATCGTGGTGAACGTTTTGACCCAAATAAAATAGGATCAAAATTAATTTTAGAAGATATTGAAAATGATCGTTATGTTGAAATTTGAAATATTGTTTTCTCACAATTTAATAATGATGGCCATAACAATTACACTGAATTATTACAAAAAAATATCGATACAGGAGCTGGCTTGGAAAGAATTGCTTGTATTTCACAAGATGTACCAACTAACTTTGATAGCGATGTTTTTATGCGAATTACAAAAAGTGTTGAACAGTTTTCAGAATATAAATATGACATGAATGAATACTTTCATCCCAATGTTACTCAAAATAAAATTAATTTCGCTTATAAAGTAATTGCAGATCATATGCGTGCAACTGTTTTTGCGATTGCAGATGGTGCAATTCCTTCAAATAAAGAACGAGGTTACATTTTACGTCGTTTAATTCGTCGAACTATGGTTTTAGTGCGTCGTTTAAATATTAACAATCTTTTATGAGTTGATGCAGTTGTTGACGCTATCGCTTCAACAATGGGTGATTTTTATACTTATTTAAAAGATGAAAAAACACTTACTAAAATTAAAATGATTTTAAATAAAGAAGTGCAATTATTTGAAAAAACTTTACAATTAGGTTTAAATATTTTTGAAAATTCTATTCGTAATCAAGAATTAGATAAAGAAATTACTTTTAAACTAGTTGATACATATGGTTTTCCAATTGAATTAATTAAAGAAATTTGTGAACAACGTAATGTTAAAGTTGATTTAGAAGCTTTTGATGCTATGTTTAAACATCACCAATTAATTTCAAAAGCAAACAAAGCTAATTTAAAAGTAATGGAATCACAAAACGAATCACTAATGCAATTAGATGTTGATTCAACCTTTCACTATGAAATATTTAGATGAGAAAATGCTAAAATCATTACTTTATTTAATGAGGATTTTGAATTGGTTGATGGTTTAGATCATGAAGATGGTTATGTTGTTTTTGATAACACATGTTTTTATGCAACATCAGGTGGTCAACAACATGACACAGGTTATATTATTAAAAATGATCAACAATTTTTTGTTGATGATGTTTTTAAGGCACCTAATCGTCAACACGTTCATCATGTTAAAAATGCTAGTTTATCAATGAATGAGCATGTTATTTTACAAATCAACGAGCAAGATCGTAAATCAATTACAGCAAACCATACAGCCGAACACTTATTACACTATTGCTTAAAACATGTTTTAAGTCCTGATATTAAACAAGAAGGAGCTGCTAAATATCCACATAAAGTAACATTTGATTTTACTTATCATGCTCAACCAACAAAAGCACAATTAGATAAGTTAGAAAATGTATTAAATGAAATGGTACAAAGTAATTTTGATGTACAAGAATTACACATGGATTTAGATGAAGCTAAAGCTGTTGGTGCTGCTGCTTATTTTGAAGATGTTTATAAAAAATTAAAAGGCAAATTACGTGTAATTAAAATGGGACCTTCAATTGAGTTATGTGGGGGTACACACGCACATCATACATCAGAAATCGAGCGAATTAAAATTGTTGAATGTGCTTCTAAAGGGGCTGGCTCTTGAAGAATTACTATGGTAACAGGTCATGATAATTTAGCAAAATACATTCATGATTTATATGTAGACTACTTAAATGAAATCAATCACTTAAAAGTTAATTTAGATATTAATGATCATAAATTAAATGATTTATATAATGCTTTTGCAAATTGAAAAAATCTATCAATTGATGATTATGATTTATTAAATGAAAAATTTGCTGAACTAAAACAATCATTAATTAATTTTAAAATCGAATTTGATAAACAAAATGCCAAACAAGCTATTATTGATATTAAAAACACTTTTAATACACAACTAACTAATAAACGTGTACACGTTTTTAAAAACACTGATAATAAAAATATCTTCAATGCTTTAAATGAATTAATTAACGAAAATCAAGATACATTATTTATTAGTTTCAACTTAGATGATAATAAAATTCAATATTTATTAGCAATTAATGAAAAGTTTGCTACTATAAACCAAATTAATTTAAATAAATATATTAAAGAATTAAATACTATTTCTAATGGTAAAGGTGGGGGCAAACCATATTTTGTTCAAGGTGGAACAAGTGAACAAGAAAAATTAGATGAGTTATTAACTGTTGTAGATAAATGAGTTATTAATGCGTAAATTAGCACTTGATTTAGGAACAAAATCATGTGGTTTTGCAATTAGTGATTTATTAGGAATAATTGCTAGCGGACTTGATAATTTTATTTATGAAGAAAATGATTTTACAGCTGTTTTAGCTAAAATTGATGAAATCATGATTAATTATCATCATGAAATTGACACAATTGTTTTAGGTTATCCAACTAATGTTTATGATGGATCAAAAAATGAACGAACATATTTAATCGAATCATTTTATGCATTATTAAAACAACACTTTTTAAACCATGAAAAAATTAAAATTGTTTATGAGGATGAACGTTTTAGCACTAAAATTGCAACTCAACGTTTAAAAAATAGTTGTGTTAAAGCAGCTAAAATCAAAAAAGTTAAAGATAAAATGAGTGCTGTTGTTATTTTAGAAAGTTATTTAAGTAAAAATCATTTTAATTAAAGAAAGGTAAGACTTATGTATAATCACAATAAAATTGAAAAAAAATGACAAAAGTATTGACTAGATAATAAGACTTTTAAATTTGTTGATAATCCTAACAATCCTAAGAAATTTTATGTATTAGACATGTTTCCATATCCTAGTGGAAAAGGATTGCATGTTGGTCATCCCAAGGGTTATACAGCAACTGATGTAATTAGTCGTTTTAAACGTTTGAATGGTTATGATGTTTTACATCCAATTGGTTGAGATGCTTTCGGTTTACCAGCAGAACAGTATGCATTAGAAACAAATAATCACCCTCATACTTTTACGCAACAAAATATTAAAATTTTTCGTAAACAATTACAAATGATTGGTTTTGATTTTGACTATGATAAAGAAGTTGATACAACCGATCCTCAATTTTATCAATGAACGCAATGGATTTTTGTGCAATTATATAAACATAATTTAGCTGAAATTCAAGATATTGATGTTAATTGATGCGAAAATTTAGGAACTGTTTTAAGTAATGAAGAAGTTGTTTTAAATGATAAAAACGAACGGGTAAGTGAGCGAGGTGGTCATCCTGTTGTTCGTAAACCAATGAAACAATGAGTTTTAAAAATTGTAGATTATGCTGATAAATTATTAGATGGTTTAAATGAAGTTGAATTTAGTGAATCATTAAAATCGTTGCAACGTAATTGAATTGGTAAATCAATCGGTACTAGTGTGCAATTTAAGATTAAAGATTCACTTTTAACACTTGATGTGTTTACCACACGAATTGATACAATTTATGGAGCACAATATTTAGTAGTTGCACCAGAACATCCAATTCTTAAATCAATTGTTAGCGAGCAACAAGCTAGTCTTGTTCAAGCATATGTTGATCAAACAAAAAAAATAAGTGATTTAGATCGAATTGCTGATACTAATAAAACTGGTGTTTTTAGTGGAGCATATGCTATTAATCCAATTAATCAAGAAATCATTCCAATTTGAGTAAGTGATTATGTTTTAATGAATTTTGCAACTGGAGCTGTTATGGGTGTGCCAGCACATGATGAACGTGATTATGCTTTTGCTAAAAAATATGCATTACCAATTAAAAGTGTAATTGATACAAAACAAACATTACCATATGTAGGTGATGGTTTGCATATTAACTCAGCAATGATTAATGGTTTAAATATTAAACAATCTCAAAATGTTTTAAATAATTATTTAATTAAAAGTCATCTAGGAAAAAAAGTTGCAAACTACAAATTGCGTAATTGAATTTTTAGCCGTCAACGTTATTGAGGTGAACCATTCCCAGTTTTATTCGATGAAAATAATCAAATTAAGATCATCGAAGATTTGCCTGTTTTATTACCAAACTTAGATGAATTCAAACCTTCTAAAACCGGTGAATCTCCCCTTGCAAATGCTCAAGATTGATTATATGTAGAAATTGATGGTAAAAAATATCGTCGTGAAACAAATACAATGCCACAATGAGCAGGTTCATCATGATATTTTTTAGCTTATATTTTAAAAAATGAAGATGGTTCATACACGCCATTAAATAGTGAAGAAGCAAAACAACGTTTTGCTAAATGATTACCAGTTGATGTTTATATTGGTGGACAAGAACATGCTGTTTTGCATTTACTATATGCTCGTTTTTGACATCGTTTCTTATATGATATTGGTGTAGTGTCAACAAAAGAACCATTTTATAAAGTAATTAATCAAGGAATGATTTTAGGCGAAAATAATGAAAAAATGTCTAAATCAAAAGGAAATGTTATTAATCCTGATGAGATTATTGCTTCGCATGGTGCTGATACATTAAGAATTTATGAAATGTTTATGGGACCACTAACAGCTTCATTACCATGAAGCCCAGATGGTTTAGATGCAATGCGAAAATGATTAGATCGTGTTTATCGTTTATATCATAATTTAAGTGAACTAGAAGTTGTTAAAGATGTTAATAAGCTAAATGAAGAAATAATTATTGCATATCATACTTTAATTAAAAATTACACAAAAGCAATTAATGAACAAGCATTTAATATTGCGATTAGTGAAATGATGGTTTTTGTTAATGTTTTATACAAAAATAAAGTCATTAATTATGAATTATTAGATAATTTTTTAATTTTACTTTCATGTTTTGCACCACATTTAGCAGAGGAATTATATAGTTTAAACCATTCTGAATCTGTTTGTTTACAAAAAATGCCTATTTATGATGAACAAAAAATTATTGCTCAAAATATTACAATTCCAATTCAAATTAATGGTAAATTAAAGCACACAATCAATGTTTTAAGAGATACAAGTACTGAAGAGTTAGTTAATTTAGCATTGGCTTGTGAACAAGTTAAACAAGCAATTGGTAATCAACCAATCAAAAAACAAATCGTTGTTGTTAATAAAATTATTAATTTTGTTATTTAATGTTTTTGTTTTATTATATAAAAACGCACTAGTATTGATTTTTTATTTATAATGAAATTATTTAAAAAAGAAAATTAATTATCATATGAAAAAACGTACCAAAATAATTACTTCAATTTTAATAGCAACTTCAGCTATTAGCCTTGTTATTCCATTAATTGTTTATTATGCACCAAAGAAGAAAATTATAGTTTTTGAGTATGCTAAATAGCATTGAGATGAAAACAAAAATACTTATCAATGAGATTTTGTTGAAAAATTATTGAAATATATTGACCAACACATAAGTAATTTAGTAGATTTTGAATTTGTTAAACAAAGTTATGGTAAACCATATTTTAAAAAATTAATTGATTATTATATGTTTGCTAATGCTACTTATATCATTGATCAAAACCTAAAATTTTTGCTAATGAAATGAGTATTAAAAAACTAATTAGTATAACTGATCATGAATTATATGCACAACTAGGTTTTGAATTATTTAAAAAATACTATCATTGTGACATGAATGATTTAGTTTCAAAAAAAGTTTATGAACAATTAATAGCACAACCATTTGATGTATTTTATAAACAATATAAAAAGTTTGCTTTTGATTATAATGATGCTAAAAAAGGTTTAGTATATGATACTTACAATGATTGAAAATTTGATATTAATGCTAAACTACCAAGTGTTGCTTTTGAAAATTCTAATCTAGTTCCTAATTATTTAATAACTTATTTAAATCAAAAAACTAGTTTTGATGATTTTAAAAATTTATTAATTTTATCAATTACTAAAAGTTTAAATAAGGACTCTAAAATTTCTAATAATGAAAAATTATTTTGAAAAAAAGATTATGAAATTATTAATGAATATTTAAATAAGCTAAATTTACAAAATACAACTATTTTAAACAATGCTCAATCATTAATAAATCAAAATATTAATACTTGAAAAAATAATTCGCAAAATTCAAAGCTTATTCAATCAATATTTGATGCTAGCGAATTAAAAAGCACTAAATATCCTTTATTCTTTTTACAAGCACAGCTTATTTACTCATATCGTTATTTTCAAAATATGAAAGATGTTAACACTAATTTAATTATGTATTTATTATGAAAAAATAATGATGTACATCATTGATTTGATTTTAATTTAACAAAAATATTTAACGAACAAAATCCTAATACTTTTGAACAAGCTTATTTTAATAATGCATTTAAATTGAGTCAATACTTATATCTGCAAACTTTATTAAATATTTTAAAACAACAAAAAGATGTTAATTTAGAACAAATTCAAAAATGTTTAAAAGAAATTAATGCTCAAATTGTAAATTTAGAACAAAATAAAGTAAGAATTTTAAATGATTTTAAAGAATTATTAAAAAAATACCAAATTAATTTTGATGAGAATTTAAATATTAACGAGTCTGCTTTAATATATTATTATTTAAAAGCAAACAATCATAATCCCTTTAGATTTTAGATAATTTATAAAAGATTATATAAACATAAAGCTTTGTAAACAATTCGAAGAAGATAACGAATATTTAAAGTTCATTAAAAACGATCATGAACAAAACAAAAATCACCTTAGCGAATGGTGATTTTTGTTTTTTATATTTCAACTAATATTAGTTTTATATTTTTTATACAAAAAATATAAAAAACGTATTGCAATATTATTCTAAGTTTGGCAGAAGTCCCAAAAAGGGGTGATTGCATGAGCTTATTTGAAATATTAACACTAATACTTACTACTATTTCAATAATAATTACCTTAATTAAAAAATAATTAAACAACTTATTAAGTTATAAGCCAAACTAACACATTAAGCACGCTTTACAAAGCGTGTTTTTGTTTTCAACAATATTATAATACATTTAGAATTATAGCCAAAAGTTTAATATAAATACCAGATAATGGACATTAATATTGTATTAAATAGAAATAAATTATAAAAACTTTAGTTGTTCTAATTAATAATTCTTTTTTTAATATCTATATGTTGAGTTTCAACTTTTTTAGGAATACAATTTAATTCAATTCTATTAAAAATAAGTTTGGTTATCGAAAATTTAACATATTTTTTAAGATAATAATCAAGATTATTGCATAAATCAAAATCAATGAAATGTAATCCCTTATTTTCATCAATTTGCACTTCTTTAGTTTTACTACGAAAAATTGAGTTATCATTTGTTATCAATTCTCATTCATTTTTATAATTAAAATCTTTTTTTAAATTAAGTGGATAGAAATCTCTAATATCAAAGTACATTCTTATCATAAATACTTCATTAAAAAGTCCTTTAAAACCAACTAATTCATAATAATCTGGTTGGAATTTTTTAATTTTAAAATCTATTATTGGATCTTTTTTTGTAACGAATGTTGAATTGCAATCAACGATTTTTGTTTCATTACAACAAAAATTAGCAATTTTATATTCACAATCACCATCTAAATCATCAAAATAAAAATTAACTGTATTAGTTGAACAATCTATTTCGAATTCCTTACTTATTTTACTTACTTTTTCAGATTCAGAAAGATTAAAATTAATTTCAATAATTTCTAAACTTAAAGCAAGATTTTCTTTATCAATTAATTCGATATTTTTTATTTTAATACTTACTGTTGCATCATGATGACTAACTTCTTTTAATTTAGCAGATAAAAAAACAATACTATCTCGAATTTTATAATCTGTTCTAAACAATAATTTATTGTAATCTTGTTCAAATTTAAATTTTGGAACCAAATCCTTAGTTGTATTATTATAATGAAAGGCCTTAATATCTAAAATAAGATATTCATTATTTGATAATAAATTGTTAATTTTAAAACTAATCGTATCCTTTATTAAAAATGCTTCATTTGTTCAAAAAATTTCTTTTGTAGCGATATTTTTAAATTTTAGACGATATGAAAAAGAATTTGTTTTTCAATATTGTTTAATTATTTTTCGTTGGTTCTCTTCATGGCTAAAATATTGATATGGATTAAAATCTAAATTCAAAATAACACTATTACTAGTGGGTATATAATTATTTACTTTTATTTTATAAGGTGGCATTACGATGCTCATTGCTTCAAAAGTCATATTAGATAAATCAACAATTTCTTCTTTAAATAATTTGGCAACTTCATTATCATTTTTAAATAAATATTTTTTTTGGTTTTCTATTTCTTTAATTTTTGCTTTGTAGTCAAATTCATTACCGTTAAAAAAATTAAAAGTTAAATAATAAAATTGATAATTTTTTCCAAAAGGAACACTATCAAATATAGCTTCATATTTATTAAATAATGAATTTTTTCTAATTTTTTTTGCTGAAATAATATTATCATCTTCATCAATTATAGCCATACAGAAATGATTTACAAAAATGTTTTCGCGACTTATATTAAAAACAAAATTTAATTGACAATAACGCCAATTATAACTACCATAAAAATTCGTAATATAAATATCATTTTTTGTTTTAAATTCTATGTTTTTAGTTATAAATAGTTTCTGATTATTTATAAATATAGCATCGATTAAATATTTAGTATTTATTTCTAGATATCATATATCAAATATTAATGATTTGCTTTCAAAAGTGTAATATTTAATTGTAATTGTTTCTTTGCTAATGACATCTTTATTAAATTTATTTAAAATAACGATAAAAGATTTTAGATCTTCTATTGTTAAATTATAATCTTTTAAAAAGTTAATTTTAATAGTTATACTCTGGTTAGTAACTTCTAATAATTCGACATCACTAACAAAAAAATCATTTGTTTTTTGTATTGTATTTTCCATAAAATTTAAATGCAAAAACAAATAAGCACGATGTTGTGCTTATTTGTTTGTTCTTATTATTTCTTATATTCTTTATTATTTGGGTTTAATTGATTTGAACGATTATCAACATTTGATTTACGTTCTGAATTATTTGGATTCAAACCATCTGATCGTTGATCATTTGATGATCTTTTATTATTCATAAAAATATCCCTCCTTTTAAAATATTTTTAACCATATATTTGAAATATGGTTTTTAACTTTATTATATATATATATATATATATATATAATTTGTCAAGAAGGAGTTTATTTTAACTAATTTATATTATTAAAATATGATCAATATAGTGATATTGTGAATTAGATATCATCTTTTTAAAGGTTTAATTAATTTTTAAAAAGCATAATCAAAAACAAAAAGTCTGCCTTGTTTTATAAAAATAGACTAAATATCAAACATTTATTAGTAGAGATTTACACTCTTAGATGATTTTTTAACAATTAGTTTAGCTTTAATTTTAGTTTAATATAATGTATTCATTTTTATTTTTTTGTTCTATTGTAATTAATTTAACATTTTTTAGATGTTCAAATAGCGAATTTAAATTTGAAATATTATTTTCGTTTTTTGATAAAGACAATAATTTTAAGATGGTATTAAACAAATTATTTTTTAATATATTATTATTTGTATTTTTTAATATTTGTTTAATTAAATCAAACATTTCTTTTATACTTATTTCTGTTATTTTTCTAGTTTCAGACCCTTCAGGAATTCGAAACGTATTAGATTCAGATTTTAAATGATAAAATATTTCCCCATCGGGGTTTATTATTCTTTCTAATTCATTATTATTTATCAATTTTTGAACCGATTCTTCAGTTATTTTTTTGTATGAAAAATTAAATTTATCTAAAGGCAAGCTGGTAAATACATCTTTTATTATTTTGTAAATATCTTTTTCACTAAATGTATGGCCGTGATTAAACATTGTTTTTGTAATATGATAACCGTTTAATAAAGGATCATGTTTTTTATCTAACATAATATTAACCAATATTTTTTGATATAGATCTTTTATAGGAGTTCAAGCTTGAAAGTTAAAAAGATCCTTTTTTTCAACAATTAATAATTGAGTGTTTTCAATTTTATTATCATCTTCTTGTTCAAGAGTAAAAGAATTGTTTTTAATTTTAGTTATCTTATCGATTATTTTTTCTAATTCTTTATTTTTATTTTTAAATCAATTTATAGACCAAATTCTATGAATTTTTCATCCTCTTGATTCAAGTAACATTTGTCTAATAGCATCTCTATCTCGTGCACTTTTTGAAGAATGATATGTTGCACCATCGCATTCAATACCTAAAATATATTTTGAAGGATTATTATCATCAACAATAGCTAAATCTATTTTAAATTTTGAACATCCAACTTGTGTTTTTACTTTATATCCAAGCTTTTCAAGTTCTTTACATACTTGTATTTCAAATTCACTATTAAAATTTTGGTTTTCATTACTAAATATAGAATCTGATTTATAATTATATCCAAATTCAGCAAATTGTAGGTATTGTTTTAAAAATTTCAATCCTTCATTTTTTAAATCATCCACTTTTAAATCTGAATATGAAATCGATGACACAACAATTGTAGAATCTTTTGCTCTACTAATTGCAACATTTAATCTTTTTTCGCCACCAATATTGTTTAAAGGACCAAAAATTCTTGATAATTTTCCGTTTTTATCTCAACTATTTGTAATGCCTAAAATAATGATATCCCTTTCATCACCTTGAACATTTTCTATATTTTTAACAAAAAGCTGATTTTCAGTTTCTAAAACCATATATTCAGGGTTGTTATTGATAAATCAAGATAGTTTACGATCTATTAAGTTAGCTTGCTTCAAATTAAAAGTGACAATACCAAAGGTTTTTTTATTACCATAATAATCTCTTAATTCTTTTATTATTCGAACAATCTTGTTTGCTTCTATTTCATTAGTTTGATCTTCATATATTCCATTAACTTTTATGAAGCAAATACCTTCAGCAGGTAATAAATTATTTTGAGGCTTATTTGTTTTTTGATAAGTTGGAAAAGATATTAATTTATTTGCATAAATAAATTCATTAGAAGGCAAAATTAATTCTTCAAAATTCGAACGATAATGTCATTTTAAAGTCACTTGTCTAAAAGCTCCTTGCATTCTTTCTAAAAGCGAATCATAATCATTTTCTTCAACAATTATTTCATTTTCTTCATCTATTTCTTGTTCTGTAGATATTGTTTTAAAAAAGTTGGTTGGTGGCAATTGATTAATATCGCCAGCAATAATAATTTGTTTTGCTTTTATCATAGATATTAATGCATTTTCTGTAGTTAATTGGGATGCTTCATCAAAAATTACTGTATCAAATGTAATATCAGTATCAGCTAAATATGTACTTAAAGCCGATGGTGACATCATGAAACAAGGTTTAATAGTTTGTATAAATTAGGAATATCCATCAATAATTTTCTAATAGATTTTTTATTTCTTGATTTTGAATATTCTTTTTTTAAAATATCTAGTTCGTTATTATATATTATAGAATTTAAAAAAGGAAAATTATTTAAAACATTTTCAATGACTTTAAATTTGGCAATTTCATTTAATTTCATGCATGAATTTTTAAAGTCGTTAATGATTTTTTTGTATTCTATATCACTTCAATTAGATAAATCAAGTGATAAATAATAATCAATTAGTAATTGGTAGAATCTTTTATTAAAAATATTTTCAAAAGAGTTTTGACTTAAGAAATCAATATTTTGTAAATTTAAAATGTTGATAAAATCACTAGTAAAAGAATTGTTTTTCACTTCTTCTCTTGATTTTATGTAATTAATATATGTATTAGGATATTCATCTGAATTTATTAAAAAATCAAGTTTTTTAATGAAATCACAAATTTTATATTGTGAATTTGAATATTGAACGTATTTATCATTAAAATAGTAATTAAATTGAGCTTCTAAATCTTTTAAATTTTTATATAAATTTTCATAATTGTTTACAATATGATTACGAGTTAATAAAAACCTAAAAAACTCAAGTTTTTGAGATTGATCAAGTTTCATTTCACTTAATTTATTATTAATAATTTCATATTTTTTAATAGTGTTATAGTGTTTTTTTAGATCATTAAAATCCATTTCATTATATTTTTCTAAATGTAAACGGTATTTTTTTGCCTATGTTAGTAATTAAGTTATTTACAGTATTAATTCTTTCTAATGAAGTTAAATCTTTTAATAAATTTTCATAGTTAAGGTTTGCACCTATAAAATTATTTTTTAACTCTTTTTTAATTAGATTGTATTTTTTTGAAAAAACTCGTTTAAAAGCATTATTTTCAGATTTTATAAAACTTAAATTTTTATAAATATCTGAATTAAAAATATTTTTATTATATCTTGATAAAATTCAATTAATATCTTCTACTATTTTTTCTTTTTGCAAAACAATCTCATATAAAAATTGAGATGTATCAGTTTTATGATATGTAAAAATTTCGAAAAATTTTTGGTTTACTTCTATTTCTTACATACTAGAAAAAATTTGAAAAAAAAGAATTAAATAAAGAATAGTGATAATCTTCATTATAAAATTTATAGTTATTATAAATTTCAAGATTTAAAGAATTAACTATTTTTTGAATCTCATCCTTTAAAAGAATAGAGATTTTTTTAATTCTTTCTATATCTTGTAGTTTTATATCTAAAATTGATAATCCATATCAGGAATTAGTTTTTTCATTAAAACCAATATTTTTATAATCTGAATTTAATTTATTTAAACTATTTTGAATTTCAAAAAAATTTGAATTATCAATTTTTTCAAAATTAGGGATATCAAAACTTATTTTATTAGGATTAGTTAATAATTTTTGATAATCACCTATTAGTGAATATAATGATCGACCTATTGGCAATCTAGTTGACAACATTTGTTTTACGAAATTGTTCATTTTTTCTAATGAGTTATTATAATTGTAATCATTATTTATAATAAAATTTTCGTTTATTTTTTTAAATTTTTGGCCCCTTTCTAATGTTTCGTATAAATCATTAGAAAAATCTTTTTTGTTAGTACCATTACTGTGAAGAAGTAATAAAAAATCAGCAAATCCTAAATTTTCAATAGATTTATACACAACATCTAAAGCGGCCTTTTTTTCTGCTACAAATAAGACTTTTTTATTTCTTGCAATTAATTCACTTATTATGTTTGTAATAGTTTGTGATTTTCCTGTTCCAGGTGGACCTTGGATAACAAAACTTTTTCCATTTATAGCTGATTGGATAGCTGTTTCTTGTGATGAATTTGTCATTAAGGAATGAAAATAATCTTTTGATGAAATTATATTATCAACTTCTTCTTCAGAATACAAGTATTCAACATTAAAAGTATTATTAAGGCCAGTCATAGCATTCATAATTTGTGAATTAATAATTTTTTCTTTATTTTTTTCAACATCTAAATATATGTCCATAGATGAAAATTTAAAAATTGACAAAGATACAATATCAATTGTTCTTCAATTTTGATTTATTGAAAACCCAAAAGAACTTATTTTTTTATTTATAAAATCTATATATTCTTGATATTTTTGAGATAAAGAATTTTCGTTATTATCTGATATGTCATATTTAATGTCAAAACCAAAATCATCATTTAATTTTTTTATTAATGAATTATTTATTAAAAAATCATTACTTTCAATAACGATTTTTTTAGTTTCTAAATTATTTGTGTTTACTAATGAAACAGGTAAAAATAGTAAGGGGCTAAAAACACTTTTTTCTGTTTTATCCTTTCATTCTAATTCACCAAAAGCCAAATAAAGAACATTTATCCCTTGATCTTCCAATAGTGTTTTTTGTTTTTTATATAATGATGATAAAATTGTGATTAATTCTTTTTTATAAATTGAAGGTAAAAATTCATCATAATTAATCCTTATATTCTTATTATCTTTACAAGATTCTTCTTCAATTTCTATGAATTTAAATTTGCTATTATTTTCAATTTTATCTAAAATAGTTTTAATAGCTTCATTTTTAATTATTATTGTAGAAGATTTATTTTTTTTATAATTTATTAATATATTTTTTAATGAAGTATCTAATAATTTATTTTTTAAAACTTCATATGCTGCAGTTTTTATAATTAATTCTTTATTTTCCATTACTGTAGATAAAAATAATATTTCCTTTTTAATTTCTAACTTTGCAATTAGGCTAAGTTTTTTTATTTCTATTATATATATATATATAGATTATCAAGTAGAAAATAGTGTTATAAATTTAACTATTAAAATATTTTTCAACAAAAAGTATTATTTGTGATGAAAATACACTATCCGTTTAATAATCGAAATTATTGAACGGATAGTGTATCTGTGTGGTCTCTAGCAATT
>OBBO01000013.1_pt1 | contig 105783 bp, 76 predicted proteins | sample 1502731 | NCBI WGS metagenome assembly OBBO01 (sample SAMN05301485, study PRJEB22388) | human gut metagenome | isolation source: Infant 2 DOL 5 gut | host: Homo sapiens | place: USA: Pittsburgh, Magee-Womens Hospital of UPMC | collected 2013/2014 | reverse complement strand
GACGGATTCTATTTAGTTTTCAAAGAACATTCTTATTGTGATTAATTATTAATAATCTTTAAACACAATACATTATAGTATAAACAATTTTTTTTAAAATGTCAAGAAATATTTTATTTTTTTAAATTATTTAACTAATTGCTTAAAAGCACTAGAAGATTATATTAAAAAAGTGTAGAAAATGTCAAGATATTTATTTTAAATTTTAATTAAGTATTTTTATATTTTTAAATTCTTAATTCAATATAGATTTTTTATTTTAAAAATCAAATATTTTTTATTCTAAATTCTTTATTCTCTAAATAATTTAATTCTTCACATTGATATTTCTTTAAATTAATAAATTTGATCTTATATGATACTAAACATTGATACATATAATTTTGATTCTTATCAATATCTTTAGTGATGTATTTTTGTTCACCAACAATTGGTGCATGCAAAAAATTTAAAACTGCTCGTATTTGGTGGGTTCTTCCAGTTAATAGTTCAATGTCATAAATAAAATATTTTTTATACTTATCTATATATGTATATTTGGTAATTGCTGTTTTATTAAATTTTGTTTTAAAATTTTGTACAATCATTGTGTTATCATCAGCTTTATACATGAAATTATAAATAACATCATTATTTTTAGGTAATTGATTGTATGTTAAACATTTATAAATTCGAATCACATCATTATTTTTAAACATTTCAGTAATTACTCTTAAAGCATTTGCAGTTTTAGCTGCAACAATTAATCCACTTGTATTTAAATCTAAACGATGACATAAGCTAGGAACAAAAGCACTTTCATCAAAAGGATGATATTCATCCTTTTTAACTAAATATTTCTTAATTCTATTTTGTAAAGTGTCATTTTTATATCTATTATCTTCATGAACAATTAAACCAATCGGTTTGTGAACAACTAAAATATTTTTATCTTCATATATAATATCTAATTCATCTTTAGCATTAGCAAAAGATAAGTCAACTTTTTTTTCTAAAAAATTCTCCTTAGCATAAATACTAACAACATCATTTTCTTTTAATAAATAATTATGATCAACTTTCTTATGATTAACTTTAACATCTTTTGTTCTAATTATTTTATAAACAGCAATTCTTGATAAATTAGGAAAATTTTTTAATAAAAAACGATCTAAACGTTGATTGGCATCGTTAATTTTAATTTTAATTTCTTTTAAATTCATTACTTAATTTTAAATCCTTAGTTTTAATTATCTTTTTCTTCTTGAGAAAATATATTTTGAAAAATTTTTAAATATTCATGTACAAAATGATGAATTATTGGGTTTTTAAAAAGTATTTCACAAATTATTTGAGCTTTTATGACAAAATTCTCAGGTTTAATTTCTTTTTTAAGATTTAAATTTAAAACTTTAATAACCTTTCTTTTATTAGTCTGTGTTTTATAAAATTTTAAGAATTTTTCACTTTGTTTTATTGATAGTTTTTTTATACTAAAAACAGCACTTTTACTTAAATAATTAAAAAAGATGTTTGCTAATTTAACTTTCATAAAATTAGATTTGGAAGTTAGTGAAGAAATTGTTTGCAATTCTAAACTACTATCATAAATTGGTTTTGAATAAAAATGATGATCTTTTTTATAAACAACAAAGTCTAAATTAAATTTATTTGAGAAATCAAATTCTTTAATATACATTACATACTTAATTTCTTTTTTAATAATTCCCCTGTTTTTTTCTTGTTCATTAGTAACAAAATATGAAGAAGAAATAATTTTTGGCAAAAATTCATAATAACGATACATTTCATATAATTCTTCGTTCGTTTTATGACGAATACACATAAAAATTTCTTTTAAAATAAAAGCATCATATAGCGCATTATGTAATTTGAAAAAATTAATTTTAATTCCACTTAGAATTCCTAATGAAAATAAACTAGGAACTGATTTAGTTTGTAATTTTTTTTCAAAAAACTTATAAACATCAAAATAAACGATTTTTTCAAAATCGAAATTATAATATGTAAAAAGCTCGTGCATTTTTTTAATATCAAAATCTGTGAAAGTAATGACAATCGCATTTTTAACAAAACAATAAATTTCTCTTGCTGCTTGCTTATCTAATTTTGGCATTTGTTCAATATTATTAAAATTTTTATTAAAGTTCAGCAAGGTTTTAATACGTGAATTAATTTCTTGTTCAGGATTGAATTTTTTATTAAAATTAAAAATTTTATTTTTTTTAATATTTAAACGGTATCCGCTAAACTGAATAATTCGTTGTTCGCCCTTACTATCTGTTGCTTCAATATCAATAAAGACTAAATCCTGATCATCATTTATTTCACTAATATTATCACATATTTTCATCACTATCTCTTTTACTATTATTAACTTATCTGTGAAAAATACCAAGTTTTAGACTTGGTATTTTATTTAACAAATGATTTTCGATTTAAATCAACAATTCTTGATTTACCATCATCAAAGAATTTACTTAAAGCACGAATTCCATTTGTTTTTGCATAGAATAATTCTTCATCATCAATAATTAAAATTTGATAAAAACTTACAAAAAAATCATTATTAATTTTACACTCTAAAGAATTCTCGCCATATCAAGATAAATCTAAAAACCCAGCAATTTTATTTGATTTATTAAAATAAGAGGGATTAATGAAGGTTTGTAATCATTTTAGTGTTAAATGATTTGAATAAGAATATTTAACGATATTAATTAAAAAATGAACTGGTCACATGTTTTCATGTTTATTAAAATCTCAATCAACAGGTAATTCTAAAAAAATCTCAGCACGCTCTTGCGTATTTTCTTCGTGATTATGTGATTTAAAAGCACCTAGTCCAAAAGTCATTAATATTTGTAAGTTTTGTTTTTTAATAACTAAAATATCATATTCAATCGGAACACGTATATGTTCATTTGATAAAAATATAATGTGGTCCACTTGCCCATATTCTCTTAAAATATAGTTATAAATAATTTGTTTTTCTTCAGCACTATATTTATAATTCATAACTACCCCATTATAAAATTCTTATATATTAATTATATAATAAACTAACGTTTATATTGAAAAATGAGAACCTTTTAACAACCTTAAATTAATATTTTTAAATCTTTTCACGGAAGGCAAGGTATGCTAATTTTAAATTAGAAATTGATAAATCATTTGTGGGAAATTCTAAAGTATTAATATTTAAACGAACATTAAAAATTTTTCTTAATGTCGCGTTTAAAGCAGCGTGTTCTTCAACCTCTTCATTGATGTTATTAAAAATAGCTTCTAATTTTAATAAAAGATAATTATTAAAAACATGTGATTCAATTTTAATATTTAAATTATTTAAACACTCATATATTAAATTTTTAATCGGTTTTTGTTCGTATATATCATTAATTAACGTAGGATTAAAAATAAATTTTTTATCTTTTTGATAAGTATTATAAATGTGATTAATAATTTCATTTAATAATGAAATATATTTATGTTTACGTTGGCGCTCTTTTTTTGTTTTATATTTTGTATCAATTTCAAAGATTTCAACCATTTTTTGTCTTAATAAATCACTTTCAAAACCAGTTTTTCCATAAAATCCATTGTTTTCATCTAAAACATAATCAGCAATTGTATTTAGTGTTGGCGAATATTGAACATAATCAAAATTACGCATTGGCGTATACAAATATCCACTATCTTCTAAAACGTCACCAACTTCATTTTGATCATCTAAACTATTTTCGTAATCAGCAATTTCTTTTGGTGTTTTATTACGATGAATTTTCAAACCATAGTCTAAAATTTTAGATTCTCCATCTGTGTTTTTTTCATTAAGACCAGCAAAACATAATTCATTTAAATATTCATAGGCTGCTTGTTCGTTTTGTTTATTAATTGAGTTACTAATTGTAAAACCATCTAAAACACTCATCGTATCTTTAGGTCGTACAACATGAAAATTATCTGATGTTGGCTTCATGTTTGCATAATTTGAATCAGCTTCAGTTGTATACTCGCCCCCATTAGCAGCAAAAGCAATATCGCCACTATAAGCAATTGCTCCAGCAACATTAGCCATTGCTAAATCATTTAATACATCGTTTGAATTTGCTTTTAAATACATAGAGTTAGGATGTAGATTTTTAAACATATTACTAATATTGTTTAATTTATCTTCAATATAAGATACACTACTACTATCTGGTAAGAACACATTCGTTTTTAATTCTTTTTGTCTATCTTCTAATTGTTTTTGCAAACGCTTTAATTTTTTAATATTTTCTTCTTTAATATCTTCTTTTATATTCGGATTTTTTAAAATATGTAAAATTTGACTAATACTATTATTAATTCCTAGAATTTCATGATTAATAATTTTAATAATGTTATTTTTATTATCCCCTTCTAATTGCATAATTTTAGCAATATCATAAATTGTTCTCGCATCATCAATAGCTATAATTTTTGTTTTATTTTTAGCAATTGTAATCGGAGTTCTTTTATCTACACCAAATCCTAAATTAGCTTTTTGTTCATATAAAAAACGATTGGGTGTGCCATCATTACGTGTTAATTCTTTAAAAACATCACTTCAATAAACATCTTTTTTATTATCATCCAAATTAGGAATTTTTTTACCACGATAAGCAAAAATTAAATCTTGGTAAAAATAAGGAATCATATATTCTAATAATTGGTCATTTTTACCATCCTTATCTAAATCTCCTAAATATGATGAATAAGCATTTGAAATTGCTCAAACTTGCTTTGTGAAAATTTTTTTTAAACCTTCAATTGAAGTAATTGTTTGGTTATTTTCATCTTTCAAATTAAATTTTGCTCAATTAATTTTCTTAATTAATCCATTTTTTGCTAATTTAGCTACTTCATATGCTGAAGCAACTTGTACATCTGAAATTTTTGCTTTAATTAATGAACTTAAAATTTCATTATTATCATAAAAACTATATGATAAATTATTTTTACGAAATCGTTTTGCTTGCTCATTAGCAACATCTGGATCCATATAAGAATCAAAATTACCAACTACAAGTTTTGATTTTTGACTACAAGCTGTAATTATAGGTATAAAAACTAACAAACTAGTAATTCCAGCAAAAATTTTTAATAATTTTTTATTAATTTTCATAATTTAAACCTGTCTATTTCAAATTTTTAATTTGCGTTTATTAGTTTGTTTATTAATTAATTTTAACTTAATAATTTTATTAGCACTAATTAATGCAGCAATTAAAATTGTTAATAAAACCATTAAAGCACCAAAACAAACCGCTCATGCTTTAATTCCTTTAGCCATCGAATACATTTCTGTTCCAATGGTATTAACTTTACCTCCAACCAATTTAGTAATAATAAAATCATCAAAAGACATAGCAAAAACAATGATTGTTGCTGAAATAATTGAAGGTAATAAATAAGGTAAAATAATTCTAAAAAAGGTTGCAATTTTTGTATAACCTAAATCATAACTAGCAAGAATTAAATTTTTTTTCATTTTTAACATTCTAGGATAAATAATCATAATTGCATAAGGAGTGCAAGAAGAAATGTGTGCTAATATAATCGTACCAAATCCAAAACTAAAACCAATTGGAATAAAAGTAGCAGCAAATAATAAAGATAATGAAATACCACTAATTACGTCTGGAATCATTATGTTTGTTTGTGATGATGCTGTCATTAATTTTTTATAAAATATTTTTGCATGCCAAACCCCAAAACAAGTTATTGTTGCAATGATTGTAGAAATTGGTACAGCGATAACTGAAATAATAATTGTATTAATTAAAGCATCTGTAAATTGATTGGTTGTTAGTGTTAAATAATTTGAACCATCATTCCAGTTAAAAGCTGATGTAATGTTTCCTTTAATTGAAGGTGTGGTAAATGATAATAAAACAATGATAATTAAAGGAATATAAATGATTGCTAAAATAATTCAAATATAAAAATTACGCAATCAAGACAATCAATTAATCTGCTTCATTATTCTTTACTCCTTTTTTTAGATTTTTTCGTTTGTAATAAATTAATTGGACTATTTTTGGAATAATAACAATAATAAGATAAATCCCTAATAAAATTAAACTAATTACTAAAGTAATTGTTGATGACCGTGATAGTTGAACTCCACTTGAAATACCGTCTTGTCCTTGAGCAAAGATTTCTCCACCAATTAGTCCTCCAGCGTTATCATTATTTAAAAAACCTGAAACCACAACTGATGTAAATGCTGCTAAATAAACAATCCAAACTCCTGAAATTAAAGCATTTTTAGTGTAAGGAATTACAATATGAAAGAAGGTGTAAAAAAAACCTCTTCCTAAATCATAACTAGCATTAACTAGGTTTTTAGGCATTGTTGACAAAGATGTATAAATAGGCAAAATCATTAATGGCAAATTAATATAAACTAAACCTAAAATAGTAAAAATGTGCCCATGTGTACTATTAATTTCTCCATTTACTACATCAAAAAAGGTTTTAATACCAATTAGTTTTACTAACATACTCATCCAAATTGGTGAAGTAATTAGTGCAATTGCAATTGCTTTTAAAAATTTTGATTTACCAATACTTAAAAAATACGCAAATGGATAACCAATAATTAAACAAAAAATTGTAGCAACTGCAGCGATTCATAACGAATTAAAAATTTTCATTCCAATAGTTGGCGTAATTACTGACCAATTATCAATGATGTTTGTTGTTACACCAGTTGAATCAGTATTGTTAATAAAAGTTTTAACAATAATACTAACCAATGGTATTATCAATAAAAAAATAGTTACTAAAAAATAAGGAATTGTTAATATTAGTGCCTTATTCATTTTTAATTTATCAAAAAGAGTTTGTTTATAATGCTTACGATTGTTTTTTTTAATTACTTTAACTTCTTTTAAAAAAAATACTGTTTCGTTTTTTTTGTTAATATCTGATAATTTAGATGGTGCAAAATTGAAATTAAATTGCTTGTTCATTATTTAAATAATCCTTTTTAATTACATGCACATCAATGTCATCTCAATCTAAACCAATTTCATCACCTTCATTAACTTTATTAACACCTTCAACACTAATAATCATGTCATTATATTTACACTTAATATCTCACATTAACCCTTTATATAATACTGATTCAACTCTAGCATTAATTGATCCTTCGTCTTTTTTAACAACATCAAAGTCTTCTGGGCGAATCATAATATAACACGCTTCATTTTCGCTAAAACCATTAATCACATCTGTTTTAGAAGTAATACCATCAAATTCAACTTCACCTTTAGCAATATAATGACCTTCAAAAATATTAGTTTTACCAATAAAATTAGCTACTCACAATGAATTTGGTGAATCATAAATATCACTTGGTTTACCGACTTGTTCGATTTGACCATTTGACATAACCACAACTTTATCTGATAAACTTAAAGCCTCTTCTTGATCATGAGTTACTAAAATAAAGGTGATTCCTAAATTTTTATGTAGTTTTTTTAATTCATCTTGTAATTGTTTACGTACTTTTGCATCTAGTGCACTTAATGGTTCATCTAATAAAATAATTTCAGGCTGTATTACTAGTGAACGTGCTAGTGCAACACGTTGTTGCATACCACCCGATAAATCACTTGGATACGAATCCTTACGTGCACTTAAACCAACTAAATTAATTACACGATTTGCTTCTTTTTCGACTTCTTCTTTAGTTAATAATCGTGTAATATTTTTATTTTCAAATTGTTCTTTTTTTAATTGTGGATAAGTTGCTCAATATGATTCTCAATAATCAAGATCATTATATTTGTAAGTAATCTTATCATATCGTTTATCTAATCCACTTTTTTCTTTATATGCTTTTTTTAAATTAAAAATTTCTCTATCAATTGGATCGTTTAAATTCAATTTTTCATGACTAAATCAACTTTTAAAATAATTTAAAAAACCTGGTTTTCCATTTTTATTAATACCTTGTTTTTGATAAAGTTCATCAAGTGTGCCAAGATATTGGTTTTTTCGCATTTCTTTTATTTCAAAAATGTTCTTATTCTTTTGGTATTTAAGATCCATTTTTTTGATTTCAGCCAATAACCCGCGTCTTTGTTTTTTTAATTCTTTAATTTTTTCATTTGCTTTTTTAGAAGCTGAATTATAAACTTTATCAGCTTGCAAATAAATACTTTGATCAACATTATCTTTTGGTTTACGCATTAGTTTTAAACCATATTTTATGTTTTGTTTAACAGTCATATTAGGGAATAGCGCATAGTCTTGAAACACCGTTGATGTTGGTCTTAGTCGAATTGGCATATCCTTAATATCAATTCCATTATATAAAATTTTTCCATTAGTAGGTTGTTCAAATCCAGCAATAATTTTTAACATTGTTGTCTTACCACAACCACTTGGTCCTAATAAAGTGACAAATTCACCTTTTTTTATTTTTAAATCAAATTTGTTTACAGCAGCAAATCCATCATCATAGATTTTTGTAATATCTCTAAGATGTAGGAGTGTTTTTTCCATATATATCCTCCATAAATAAAAAAATAAAACATGAGTAAACTCATGATATTTCAAAATTGAAAACAAATAAAATATAACATAAAAAACACTAATAAAATTATTAAAAACAACTATTTTTTTTTAATTTGATTTTAAAGTAAAAATTTGCTTTGTTTTTAAGTTTTTTTTATATGAAAAATAGCTTAAATTTTAATAGTAAAAGCAAAGAAAAAACTCTTTTTTTAGAGTTTAATTTATTTTTTAATTATTTAAATTAAAATAATAATTTTGATTTAAAAACCAATAAATATTTCATATAGTAATTAATGATATATCAATCAATAAAGGTATAAAATTTCAAGCAGTATTTATTAAAAATAAGAAGCTAGCTTTATGACTAAAGTTAACTTCTTATTTTATTTATTAATAGATGTATTTTTTTAATACTTTAGGAATGTTGATACTACCATCTTCTTGTTGATAATTTTCAACAATTGCAGCCCATAATCGATCAATTGCTAATGATGATCCGTTTAATGTATGAACTAATTCGGTTGTTGCATCAATTGTTTCTTTATAACGAATTTTTGCACGACGCGCTTGGAAATTAGTGCAATTTGAACAACTTGAAATTTCTTTATAAGCGTTATATGATGGTAATCAAACTTCTAAATCATATGTTTTAGCTGAACTAAAACCTAAATCGCCTGTGCATAAAACGATTCTTCTATAAGGTAATTCTAAAGCTTCTAAAATACTTTCAGCCTGTCTTGTCATTGATTCTAATTCTTTAAAACTATCTTCTGGTTTACATAATTTTACTAATTCTACTTTATGGAATTGGTGTTGACGAATTACACCTCTAACATCGCGTCCTGCAGATCCTGCTTCACTACGAAAACAAGGTGTTAGAGCTGTATAGTATAAAGGTAAATCACTAGCTTTTAAAATTTCATTACGATGTAAATTTGTTAATTGCACTTCAGCAGTTGGTGATAAATAATAATTTGAATTTTCTAATTTGAATAAATCATCTGCAAATTTAGGTAAGTTTCCAGAACCAATTAAAGATTCTTGATTAACAATAACAGGTGCTCAAATTTCACTAAAACCTGCTTTTACATTCATATCTAAACAAAATTGTTGTAAAGCACGATATAAACGTGCACCAAAATTAGTATAAATAATAAAACGACTACCAGTAATTTTTGTTGATTTATCAAAATCAATTAACTTGTTTTTTACTGCTAAATCTCAATGCGCAAGGGGTAAAAAATCAAATTTTTTTGGTTTAAAAACTTTTTTAATTTCGACGTTGTCATTTTCATCATTGCCAATGGGCACTGAATCATCTGGCATATTAGGAATTACTAATAATAATTTATTTAATTCATCTTGTTTGTTTGATAATGTTAATGAAATATCTTGCAATTCGTTTTTAATATTATTAACTAAATCTAATGTTTGTTGTAATTTAGGATCTTTGTTTTTAGCTAAAATACCAATTTCTTTTGATAATTGATTTTTCTTAGCATTAAGATTTTGTTCTTGTTGCATTAAACTTCGTACTAAAACATCTAAATCAAAAATTTGATCAAACAAATTGCTTGGCACCTTTTTATTTAACATCTTTTCTTTAGTAGTTGCAATATCTTTTCGTATTAAATTAATATCAAACATATAACTCTTCCTCTTTAAGTTTGCTTAACAACCTATATAAACATATATTTTAATAAAATAAAATGCTATTTAACCAAACAAAAAGGTTAGCAAGCATTTTATTTAATAATTTAGTTAGATTTTTGATCTTTTTCTTTATCTTTTATTGATTCTTCATCGTCAACAACTTTTGCTTCTTCTACACTACTATTTGCTTGTTTTTGAGAAGCTTCACGTTTGTTTTTATTAGCAATTACCTCTGGTGGTAATTGTTTGTATTGGTGAATATAATCAATTTGTGGCTTTAAAATTGTTTCTAATTCTAATAATGTTTGAACGATTAATTCCAATTCTTCACGATGTTCATTAATCATTTCTTTAACAATTTTATATTCACGTTGAATAATTTTTTCAATTTCAATATCAATTGCTAATGCTGTTTGTTCTGAATAACTATTTCGATAAGGGTTATCAACACCTTCAGTAGCAATATATTGCGTTAAACCCACATCTGTCATTCCAAAAGAAGCTACCATTGCTCTTACGATGTTTGTAATTTTATAAAAGTCATTTGCTGCACCTGTTGTAATTTCATTAGGTCCATAAATTAACTCTTCTGCAGCTCGACCACCTAATGCAGTACGCACTCGACTAATTAATTCAGTTTTATTTTGTAAAATATTTTCATTTCTTTCAGGAGTTTGTAGTGTATAACCAGCAGCTCGACCACGAGCAACAATAGTAATTTTCTGAACAACATCAGCACCTGGTGAATATAAACCAATTAATGCATGTCCAGCTTCATGGTATGAAACTTGTTCACGTTCACGTTCAGAAATAACTTTATTAGGACGTGAAGGTCCTGCAATAACACGATCAATCGCTTCATCTAAATGATTCATATGAATTGATGTTGCTTTATCTCTAACTGATAGTAATGCGGCTTCATTTAAAACATTTTCTAATTGTGCACCACTAAATCCAGCAGTACGACGTGCAATATCTTCTAAACTAACTTTCGCAGATAAGTTTTTATTACGTGAGTGAATTCTTAAAATTTGTTCACGTTCTAAAATATCTGGTAAGTTAACACTAATTTGTCGGTCAAAACGTCCAGGACGTAAAATTGCGTCATCTAATGTGTCTAATCTATTTGTCGCAGCCATAACAATTACACCACTTGAAGTATCAAAACCATCTAATTCTGATAATAATTGGTTAATTGTTTGGTCTTGTACAGCAGTTAATGAATTACCACGTTTTTTAGCTACTGAGTCAATTTCATCAATAAAAATAATGGCGGGAGCACTCTTACGTGCTTTTTCAAATAATTCTCTCACACGACGTGCACCAACTCCAACAAAAGTATCTTCAAAAGATGAACCCGTTGTTTGAAAGAATGGAACATTAGCTTCACCAGCTACAGCTTTAGCAATTAATGTTTTTCCTGTTCCTGGAGGTCCATATAACATTACACCTTTTGGGATTCTAGCACCAGCAGCAACATATTTTTTAGGTTCTTTTAAGAAATCAACAATTTCAATTAATTCTTCTTTAACCTCAGCAATTCCAGCAACATCACTAAAGCGAACACCAGATTTTGTTAGTTTAGCATTCGCCTTATTAGTTCCTAATAAAGAGTCGCTTTGTGCTTTAGAAACACGTAAAATAATGTATAAGAAAATTATGAAGAAAATAATTGAAATTAATGGAGAAATAATAACTTGTGGATTAAAGCCAGAAGATGGAATTCCTGCATTTTGAGTAATAATAGATGTTAACCAATTTCATTGATTATTAGTATTCCCAGAAATTGGTGCATAGATATTTGTTTCACCAAGTTTAAACTTTTCAACACCTTCACGCACAATATTAAATGAGATTCTTGACAGCCCTAAACTTGATGCATTAGAAATTATTTGAAAATTAGTATTATTTAAAATATTAACACGTGCAGTAAGTAGTTGATCTTCATCAATTGTATAACGTGTTATTTGAGTGCTATTAGGCCTAATAGTATTTAAATATAAAACTTTTTTGTTATTAACAACTTCTGTTTGAGCACTTTTAACAATTACGTTATCATATTCTTTACGAACAGAAAAATAAATAATAACTCCAATAATTGTTCCTATAATTAATAAAATAATTAATCAAAATATAATTCTTCGATTTCTTCGTTTGCGCGCTTCTGGCGATTGTTTACGTGGTTGAGTTAAGTCGTCTTTTTTAACATTATTATCTTCTGATTCAATTTTTGAACTAAATAAATTTACTATTTTTTTTAAAAAATACATCTAATTACTCTCCATCCCCTTCGTTTTTATTATTTAAATCATTTTGATAAACTTCTTCTTTTAAAACAGCAATATATGGTAAATTACGCATAATTTCTTTATAATCTAAACCAAAACCAACAATAAAGACTAATGGAATATCACAACATACAAAATCGGCTTGTAAATCTACTAATCGGCCGTCTTTTTTATCAACCAAGGTAACTAATTTAATTGAACGAGCGCCTCGAATTTTAAGTAAATCATAAACCTTTTTAATTGTGCGTCCTGTATCAACAATATCTTCTACTAAAATTAGATCACGATCTTTAACTTCAAATTTAAGATCAGTAATAATTTCTGGTTCTGTTTGAGCACTAGTTGCTCCCTTAAAACTACTAATTGCTAAAAAATCTAGTTTCATGTCAATTTTAATTTTTGGTAATAATTTGCCAATAAATGGAATGCATCCTTTTAAAATACCAATTATAATTGGTTCTTTACCTTCATATTCCTTATTGATTCAATTAGCTGCTTCAGTGATTTTTTGATCAATTTGTTCTTCAGTGATCAAAACCTCTTTTATTCTTGGATCAATATCTTTCATTTTTATACCATCATTTCTTGTTTTTTGATTTTTAATCATACTATTATACCATTAAGTAATTATTATTATTTAAAGTAATTAGGCATAAAATAGTTTATTTTAAACTCTTTTATTAAAATATCTGGTTTATTACTTACCTTTAATTTTCCATTTTTAAAAGCTTTATCAACAAAAGCTTTTAAAGTAATTGAACGATCTTTATTTTTAATCATTTCAACATAAATTTTAGTGTTTTCTAAATCCACATCCTCAAACATCACAACAGCTAATTCACTTAAATCATTATAAGTAAGTTTATCAAAATTTAATTTATTAACTAACTCTTGTAGTTTTTGTTTTTGTTCTTTTTTAGATTCATCAAAACTTAAATCTAATCGTGCATCAGTGTTTTTGTTAATATCATATATTTTTTTGTAATAAAACTTAAAATTAATTGGTGAACTATAAATTTCATTTGTTTTATTATTAATATGTAATATACTTAGTTCTATTATTTGTTTTTGTTTATCAATTTTAGTAATTTTATATTGACGACTAAAATCATTAAAATCTTGCTCTGGACAAATAAAATAAGTTCTAAAATAACGATCAAAATCGTTGATTGTAATTTCAGATAAAGGTTTTTTAAAATATAAAAAAGTTCCTAACTCTTTAATTTTATTTGAATCATCTAATATCCCAATTTCTGAATTATTTTTATGAATAATTTGATTTCTTTGTCGATCATATTCATCCGCTTCTTGTTGATTAATTGACGTTAAGGTTATTGGTTTAAATTTTTCGTTTTCTTTAAAAACTTTAATTTTAAAAATTTTTGCAATATTAGGGTTGTTGGGATTAATCAAATTCTTGGCATTCATATCATCATGTTTTTTAATTGATACTAATTCATATTCACCTGGAGTAAACTCACTATAATTAATTAATGAATCTAAAATAAATTTTTTTTCTTTAGAATAAATCAGTTCAATCTTTTTTGTATAAGACTGAGCGCTGTTTTTATTTTTAAAAACAACATCAAAAGTTGCTTTTTCTTCTGCATTCGGTCATTGAAACAAACTTGTAAAATTCATGTATTTACTTTTTTCTTTTTTAAATCCATAAAGCGAACCATCAAGGTAAAAATCCTTGATTGCAAGTTTAGGATTAGCGATACGATATACTGAACGTAAAATACCATTTTGCATATCATAGTCACTAATTTCACTAATTAAATATCATAATTGTTGATAAAAATCTTCTGATATAATTCCTTTTTGTTGCATATTTTGAATATATTGAATAAATTCTAAAAAATATGCATCTTTAGCATCATTGCCTGTTAGTTTTAAATTTGCTAATGAATAATAAGTTAAAATGGTTTTTTGCGATAAAAAATAATCTTTTAAATCTTGAACTCATGTTATTGGAATTTCATTTTGTTTTAAATCAAAAACCGATTTCTCACCAATTTTAAAAAGTGGGGATTTTAAAGTGTTTTCGTTTTTCTCAAAAGGAATTTTAAAGGTTGAAGTGATTTTAATATTTGGAAGTGTGCGTTTTTGTTCAATTTTTGTTTTAAATTCATTAAAAAATGCTTGATCAATTTTCTCAATAATTTTATTGGGTTTTATTTTTGGATTTGGTTGTGATTTTTGCTTACTACAAGCTGTAATAGCAAAAATTGTACATAATGAAGTTAAAGTAATTCCTGCTATTAAAAGCGTTATTTTTTTTGTCTTATGTTTCATAAATTTAGTTCTTTTTTAAATACTTTTCTAAATATTGAGCAGTATAAGATATGTCCTTTTTACTTAGTAATTGCTCTGGAGTACCAGTAGCTATAATTTTACCACCTTTATTACCACCTTCAGGGCCAATATCAATAATATAATCTGCAACCTTAATTAAATCAAGATTGTGTTCTATAACTAAAACAGTGTCTCCTCCATCAACAATTTTATCTAAAATTTTAATTAATTTAGCTACATCATCAATATGCAGTCCTGTTGTTGGTTCATCTAAAACAAATAATGTTTTTCCTGTTGGCTTACGTTGTAAAAACTTAGCTAACTTAATACGTTGTGCTTCGCCCCCTGATAATGAAGTTGAAGAGGCTCCTAACTCTAAATATCCTAAACCAACATCAACTAATAATTGTAGTTTACGATGAATACCAGGATAATTTTCAAAAAATACTAAAGCTTCATCGATTGGCATTTTTAGTACATCATAAATTGATTTACCTTTAAATTTAACTTGAAGTGTTTCATCGTTATAACGTTTTCCATGACATTCTTCACAACTTATATAAACATCTGGTAAAAAGTGCATCTCAATGCGAATCGTACCATCCCCCCAACAACGTTCACAACGGCCTCCTTTAATATTAAAAGAAAAACGACTTTTACTATAGCCACGTGCTTTAGCTTCAATTGTATTTTCAAATACTGTTCTAATATCATCAAATACCCCAACATAAGTAGCTGGATTTGATCTCGTAGTTCTACCAATTGCATCTTGATTAACGACAACGATTTTATCAACATTCGATGCGCCAATTAAATCTTTATACTCGCCTGGAATTACAAAAGGATTAAAATTAGTGTATTCAATAGCTTTAACTAATGTTTCTAAAATTAGTGATGATTTACCAGATCCTGAAACTCCAGTAACACAAATGAATTTACCTAAAGGAATTGTTAAATCAACATTTTTTAAATTATTATGTTTTGCACCTTTTAAAATAACTTTATGACCATTACCACTTCTTCGTGTTTTAGGAACTAAAATATCTTTTTGTTTTGATAAATATTGTCCTGTTAGTGAATTAGGATTTTGCATTACTTCTTGTGGTGTTCCAGCTGCTATTACATAACCACCATTAACTCCAGCTTGAGGACCAATATCTATTAAATAATCAGCTGCTAGCATTGTTTCTTCATCATGTTCAACAACTATAACTGTATTACCTAAATCACGCATTTCTTTTAATGTATTAATTAATTTATCGTTATCGCGTTGATGCAAACCAATTGATGGTTCATCAAGTACATATAAAATACCTGTTAGTTTAGAGCCGATTTGAGTGGCTAAACGAATCCGTTGTGCTTCGCCCCCTGATAAACTTGATGCAGGACGAGCTAAAGTTAAATATTCTAAACCAACATTTTTTAAAAATCCTAAACGATCTAAAACTTCTTTTAAAATTGGATTGGCAATTTTTGTTTGTGCTTCATTCAAATCTAAGTGTAATAAAAAATCAATCGCCTCATCAATGTTTTTTTCAATAAAATCAATAATGTTAATTTTATTAATTAAAACCGATAAAGCTTGTGAAGATAGTTTTTTGCCTTTACATGATTTACAAACTTTTTCACTCATGTATTTATTGTAATGTTCACGGGCTAATTCACTTGATGTCTCTTGATAACGACGATTAACTAATTCTAAAACCCCCTCAACATAATCTATTGATGAATACTTTTTATTATTTGCAGAAGTTATATCAATCTCAATTGCTTCATCTGATCCATATAGTAATAAATCTATTTCTTTACGATCTAATTCTTTTAAAGGTTTAGTTTTATCAATTTTATAGTGTTTAATAATTGAATTAAAACGTTGTCAATCAAGATTAGTTGTATTAACAGTGTTTTTAAAATAATCTAAACCGCCTTCGTTAATTGATAAATTTGGATTAGGGATCATTTTACGCTCATCAGGAACATAATTATATCCTAGCCCTTTACACTGTTCACAAGCACCAATTGGTGAATTAAATGAAAATAATGTTGGTTCAATTTCTTTAATTTTAAAACCACAAACTTGACAAACATCGTTTTGTGTAAAGTAATGAATATCATCATTAACCTTAAATGCAATTTCTCCCCCACTATAATTTAAAGCAAATTCAATAGCATCTAGTGCTCGTGTTTTTGTTTGGTGATCAATATTTAAAATTAAACGATCAACAATGATTGCAACATCTGTTTTTTTGTTATCTAAAAATTGAGGCAAATTTTCATCTAATTGATAAACTTCATTATTAACTAAAACTCTTAAATAACCTTGATTTCTTAAATTATTTAAAACATCATTAATTTTATAACCTTTTTTAATTTCAATTGGTGCAAGAATTTGTATTTTACTTTTAGGTGATAAGCTAAATAAGAAATCAGCAATTTGTTTTGGAGTTTGTGATTTAATTTGACCATGCCCATTTGGACAAAAAGGTGTTCCAACACGAGCAAATAAAACTCGTAAATAATCATAGATTTCTGTAATTGTCCCAACAATTGATCTTGGATTTTGATTTGTTGATTTTTGATCAACAGCAATGGTTGGTGATAAACCTTCAATACTTTCAACATCAGCTTTATCATTTCCACCTAAAAACTGGCGGGCATAACTTGAAAGTGATTCAAAATAACGACGTTTTCCTTCAGCAAAAATCGTATCAAAAGCAAGCGATGATTTACCTGATCCTGAAACACCTGTAATAACAACTAGTTTATTTTTAGGAATTTCTAGATCAATATTTTTTAAATTATTTTCTCTAGCGCCTTTAATGATAATTTTGTCCATATTTATACCTAATAGTTATTGTTTTTAATAATAAAAATTGTATTTTATTTATATCATTTTAAATGATAACAATTTAATATATAATATAAAAAACATATATAATTTAAATACCTTAGGTTATTTATTAAAAATAATCTTCTTTGAATCATAAATATAAGAATGAAATATTTGGTATAAAATAATAAGGTGAAACCTAATAATATTTAATAACTAAGGAGTATATTTATGGCTAAATACATTAAAACAGGTGTTTCTTACATTAATTTAGACAACGCACGTACAATTAATATTCTTCCAGAAGATATTGATTCATATTTAGAACTTGGTGGAGATGAAGCTTATAAAACAAGCGATCTAGGATCAGAGTTGTATATTAATTATGCTGATTTTGAATCAACAAACATTTTATTTGATCTTAAAAAAGAAGAGTTACAAGCAAAAATTGATGCTTTTTTAATTTCTAATGATACAGTATTAGATTTATCAGAAGTTTTCTTAGATATTCATTTTAGTGAAGATGATGATTATGAAGAAGATTGCTGTTGTGAAGATGAATGCTGTAGCGATGAAGAAAATGAAGCTTGTTGTAATTCAGAAGTAAAAGTTGAAGAAGAATGCTGTGGCGGAGCTAAAGATGATTGTTGTGGTGGTCACGAACATGAACATGAAGTTTGCTGTGACTCGGAAACAAAAACATCAGAAACCCAAGAAGAATGTTGTGGTGGAACTAAAGATGATTGCTGTGGTGGTCACGAACATGAACACCATCATCATCACAGTCACCAACATTAATTAAAAAGTATTTAATTAAATGATAGAGATTACTAAGTTAATTAGGAATCTCTTTTTTATTTATATATGGTTTTAAAATTAATAAATCCATATTTTTATATATAATTCTAATTAACAAACTTAAAAATATAAATTTATAAAGGGTTTATAAATATGGATAATAAAAAAGAAATTGAACGAAACAATTTACATGCAACAATTTGAAAAATTGCTGATGAGCTCCGTGGCGCAATTGATGGATGAGATTTTAAACAATATGTTTTAGGAATATTATTTTATCGATATATATCAGAAAACTTAACTAAATATATTAACGATAATGAGCATAAAATAGGTGATCATGATTTTAACTATGAAACATGTAATGATGATGATGTAGATGAAGAAATGAAAATAACCTTAATTAAAGAAAAAGGTTTTTATATTAAGCCGTCATTTTTGTTTGCTAATATTGTTAAAAATGCTGAAAAAAATGAAAATTTAAATGAAACTTTGGAAACTGTTTTTAACAATATTGAAGGATCATCCTCTGGTTATGATTCTGAAAAAAATTTAAAAGGGTTATTTAATGATATTGATGTTAATAATAGTCGTTTAGGAAGTACTACACAAGAAAGAAATAAAAGACTAGCAAGAATTTTAATTAGAATTAATGAACTTGATCTAGGTAATTATCAAGATAATACAATCGATGTGTTCGGTGATGCTTATGAATACTTAATGAGTATGTATGCTGCAAATGCAGGTAAATCAGGGGGAGAATTTTTCACCCCTCAAGAAGTTAGTGAACTATTAGTAGAATTAACATTAATTGATTTTAATAATGAAAATAAAGATGTTAGAAGAAAAATTGGAAAAGTTTATGATCCATGTTGTGGTTCTGGATCATTACTTTTAAAGTATGCAAAATTAAATGAAGGAGTTAAATTTTATGGTCAAGAAATTAATCTTACTACGTATAATTTAGCAAGAATTAATATGTTTTTGCACAATATAGGTTATGATAAATTTGATATCAAATTAGGTGATACATTACTAGATCCTAAACATAATGATGATAAACCTTTTGATGCAATTGTTTCAAATCCTCCATATTCAACAAAATGGGAGGGAAAATCAAATCCTTTATTAGCTAACGATGAGCGATTTCATGTTACTCAATTAGCACCTAAAGGAAAAGCTGATTTTGCTTTTGTATTGCATATACTTCATAATTTATCTTCTAGTGGAACAGCAGCTATAGTTATGTTTCCAGGAACTTTATATCGAGATCATGCAGAACAAGATATTAGAAAATATTTAGTTGATAATGTTAATGTTGTAGATAGTGTGATTCAATTACCAGATAATCTGTTTTTTGGAACAAGTATTTCAACATGTATTATAGTTTTAAGAAAAAACAAAAACAACAATGATAATGCTAATGGTATCTTGTTTGTTGATGCATCAAAAGAATTTGTTAAATCTGGTATCAAAAACAAATTAACCAATGCTAATATTAAAAAAATAGTTGATACGATTCGTTTCAAAAAAGAAGTAACTTATTTTTCAAAACTTGTATCACGAGAAGAAGTTAAAAATAAAAACTATAATTTATCAGTTAACACATATGTGGAAAAAGAAGACACGTCAGAAAAAATTGATATTAAATTATTAAATATGCAAATTAAAGAAATTGTGGCTAAAATCGAAAAGTTAAGAAAAGAAATTGATGAAATTGTTTTAGAATTAGAAGAATAAATTATGAATAAAATTGAAAAATTAATTAATGAGTTCTGCCCTAATGGAGTGGAGTTTAAAAAATTAAAAAATATAATTACAGTGGCTCCTAAATCACCTTTTGGAGTTACAAAACTTTTAAAAATGGAAAAGGGAAATTATTTAACAATAACATCAGGGAAGAAATCATTTTATGTTGACAATTTTTTAGTTGATGGAGAATATATATTTGTTAATGATGGCGGTCAAGCAGATATAAAATATAATTTTGGAAAAACAATGTATTCTGATCATATATTCGCATTCAAAGTAAATGAATATAACACAAAATATCTTTACTTCTATCTATTAAATATTTCTAATTTTATTAATAAAAAATTGTTTATAGGTAGTACATTAAAAAATTTAAATAAAAAAGAATTTTTAAATCTTGCAATCCCTATTCCGCCCATTTCAATCCAAAATAAAATTGTTGAAATATTAGACAAGTATACAGAATTAGAAACAGAATTAGAAACAGAATTAGAAACAGAATTAGAACTTAGAAATAAGCAGTATATATATTATCGCAATGAATTACTAAACTTTAATAAAAATCAAACATTATTAAAGAAAATAATGGACAGTGATGATATAAAATCTATTGATCATAAAATTGAGTTTAAAAAGATTGAATATGTGTGTGAAATAAAAAGAGGTCAAGTATACTCTAAGGAATTTATTAATTCTAATAAAGGAAATTATCCAGTATATTCATCACAAAGTTTAAATGATGGTGTTTTAGGAAATATTAATAAATATGATTTTGATGGTGAATATGTTACTTGAACTACAGATGGTGCATATGCGGGAACTGTTTTCTATAGAAAAGGCAAATTTTCAATAACAAATGTGTGTGGAATATTAAAGGTGTTTGATAATTCTAATTTAAACACAAAATATTTGAGCTTTATTTTGAGAAAAATTACTAAAAAACATGTAAATCAAGCATCAGGAAATCCAAAATTAATGAGTAATGTTATGCAAGAAATCATAATCCCTATTCCGCCCATTTCAATCCAAAATAAAATTGTTGAGATTTTAGATAAATTGGAAACATATACGAAAGATATTAATACTGGACTTCCTCTTGAAATCGAACAACGTAAAAAACAATACGAATATTATCGTAATAAATTATTAGACTTTGATAATATAGCACGAGAGAGAGAGCTAAGTAGGGATTACATTTGAACATTAAAGAATATATATGAAAAATTAGTTCAAAACAATGTTAAATATAAAAAACTTTGAGAAATAGTTAATTTTGACAAAAAATTTAAAGGAGTTCCAAAAGAAAAACAAAATGAAATATTGTCATTTAAGCATATATCTGCAAACGAATTAAAACGATATGAAAAGTGTAATTTTGGTAATGTTAAACTTCTTTCAACAGGATTGTATGATGGATATATAAAATATAATGAAAATGATAATAATATTAATTATGGCGAAATAATTGCTTTGCCATCTGGTGGTTCTCCAATAATAAAATACTATAATGGTTATTTCATAGATAGTTTAAATATAATTTTTTCACAAAAAAACAAAAAAGAATGTAATTTAAAATTTATTTACTATTTTTTGATAGCAAATAAAATGCTTATTGAAGAAAATTATCGTGGTGCATCTGTAAAACATCCAAACATGATAGAGATTATTGAATTATTAATTCCTATCCCTCACATTTCAATCCAAAATAAAATTGTTGAAATCCTAGATAAATTAGAAGCATATACAAAAGATATTGGCGTAGGATTACCTTTTGAAATCAAACAACGCAAAAAACAATATGAATACTATCGAAATAAATTATTAGATTTTAAAAAATATTAAAAGGAGTTTGTTTTTATATTATGGAAAATAAGGTACTATTAGCAGAACATGAAAATTCAACGGTTGTTGCTGAATTTAAATCAATTAAAGTTCATTCGAATAAATTTGAAAGTGAAGCTGAATTAGAAGAAACATTTATTAAATTATTAATTGCACAAGGTTATGAATACTTACCTATTAAAAATAATAATGATTTAAAAAATAATTTAAGAAAACAAATCGAAAAACTTAATAATTATCAATTTACTAATAATGAATGAGAATCTTTTTTAAGTACTTATTTATTAAATCCTAATGATGGAATTGAAGCAAGATCAAAAAAAATTCATGAAGATTATAGCTACCCTTTAAAAAAAGATAAAGATAGTATCACCAAAAATATAAAGATAATTGATAAAAATAATATTCATAATAATTCTATTCAAGTTATTAATCAATATCAAAATAACAATTTAGATAATCAACAAAAAACACGATATGATGTGTCTATTTTGATTAATGGACTTCCATTAGTACATATTGAACTAAAAAGACGAGGAACTAATCTTAAAGAAGCTTTTAATCAAATTAAAAGATATGCAAATCATTCGTTTACAGATTTATATCTTTACACGCAAATTTATGTTATTTCTAATGGTACACAAACTAAATATTATTCAAATACAACTAGAGAAACTTCTATAAAAGAAAGAAATAATACAAACTCTAAAAAAACAAGTAATTCTTTTGAATTTACATCATACTGAGCTGATTCAAAAAATAATCAAATTCTTGATTTAATCGATTTTTGTCAGACCTTTTTTGCTAAACATACTATTTTAAATATTTTGACAAAATATTGTGTTTTTACAAGCGATAATACGTTAATGGTTTTAAGACCATACCAAATTGTTGCAACTGAAAGAATTATTAATCGAATTAAGATTTCTTTAAATGATAAAAAATTATTAGGAACTACAGGCGCTGGTGGTTATATTTGACACACAACAGGAAGCGGAAAAACTCTTACATCATTTAAAACTGCCGCTTTAGCAAAAGAAATTGAAGGTGTGGATAAGGTTCTATTTGTTGTTGATCGAAAAGATTTAGACTATCAAACAACAAAAGAATATGAAAAGTATTCTAAAGGATGTGTTAGTGCTAATACAAATGTTAATGAACTAGCTAAGCAAATTGGAAATCAAGAGAATAAAATTATTATTACAACCATTCAAAAACTTGGCATATTCATTAGTAAAAATCCAAAACATCCTATTTATTCTAAAAATGTTGTTCTTGTTTTTGATGAATGTCATCGTTCTCAATTTGGTGATTTACATAAAAAAATTACTAAAAAATCTTTTAAAAAATATATGATTTTTGGGTTTACAGGCACACCTATTTTAGAAGAAAATAGTAATGTCAAAAATAAAAATATTTTCTTTACAACAGAGCATCTTTTTGGAGCTTGTTTACATAAATATACAATTGATAAAGCTATTCGTGATGGTAATGTTTTAGGTTTTAGAACGGAGTATTATAAAACACTTAGCGAAAAAGATGACATTGACGATGAAACATCATCAACTGGAATAGATAAAAAAGAAGCTTTGGAAAATCCGATTCGTATTTCTGAAATTGTTGATTTTATTTTAAAAAACTATAATCGTTTAACCAAAAGAAATGAAGAATTTTTTGAACATAATAAGATTGCTAATATAAATGAAGTTATTACTAGCAGAAATAAATTAAGCGAAAATAAAGTATTAACAACACTAAATGGATTTAATTCTATTCTAGCTTGCTCTTCTATTAATGCAGCTAAAATATATTATTCAGAATTTAAAAAACAACAACAAAAATTTCCTCAAGAAGAAAAATTAAAAATTGGATTAATTTATAGTTATTTACCAAGCGAACAAGAAAGTAATGATAATGAACTTTCTAATTTTGAACTATTAGATGAGAATAACGAAAACACTAATCAACTTGATTTAGATTCACGTAATTTTCTTGATGAAGCGATTAAAGATTATAATGAAATGTTTGGGACATCATACTCAACAGATAATGCTAATTTTAATAATTACTATAAAGACTTTAGCTTGAGATTAAAGGATCGAAGCTTAGATATAGCAATCGTTGTTAATATGTTTTTAACAGGTTTTGATGCAACAACTTTAAATACATTATGATTGGACAAAAAACTAAAATATCATAGTTTAATTCAAGCAATGTCGCGAACCAATCGAATTCTTAATGGTGTTAAATCAAATGGTAATATTGTCTTTTTCATAAATTTAGAAGATGAAGTGAATGAAGCTTTAAGATTATTTTCATCAGAGAGCAATATTAATTCTTCGATCGCTATTTTAAGATCATTTAAAGAATATTATGAAGGATATTATAATGAAGATAATCAATATATACAAGGTTATCGAAACTTAGTAGAAGAATTAAAAAGTAACTTTAAAATTCCTTTTAATGGAACAAAAGAAGAGGAAAGAATTTTTATTAAACTTTTTGGTGATATTTTAAAATATAAAAATTTGCTTTCACAATTTAGTGAATTTGAACAAAACGATGATCTTATTGGTACAGAAATGCAAGATTATCAAAGTATATATATCGGGTTGCGTGATAAATATCAAGATAAAAAACGTATGGAAACAGATAGCATTGTTAGTGATCTTGATTTTAAAATTGAATTAATTAGTCAACAAGATATTGGTGTTGATTATATTCTTAAGTTAATGAATGAAAAGCTCAAAAAAGATCTAAAAGAAGTTAAATATCACGATCTAGAAAGAGATATTTTATCTAGTCTAAAAGCGCGAAAAAAGAAAGATTTAATTATTGAATTTGTTAATGAAATTAATAAACTACCTAATAAGGATGAAATTGATATTTTTAATGAATGGAGTAAGTTTATTAAAAATAAAAAAGAAAGTGAGCTTATAAAAATAATTAATGAAAATAAATTAGATAACAAAAAAACATTTGAATTTATGAAAAAAGCATTTGAAAATAATGAATTTAATGAAAATGGAGTAGATATTGTTAATTTAATGCCTCCTACCTCTTTTTTTAAAAAAAGTAATCAGAATAGTAATAGGTCTAAAATAAAAGAAAATGCTACTGAAAAATTACTCGAATATTTTGAAAAATTCCGTGGTTAAATGAACATTAAAATAAAAAATATTTGAAACAATAATAGCGTTACAATTAGTACTTATTTTAATTATATAATTTAGCATATATTTTTAAAGAAATGAGATTATTAATTTAAATAAAATTAAATGTAAATTAGAAAATTGTTTTGGTATAGATAAAATGGAACACACATTTATTTTACCAGATCAAATATAATTACAATTTATGATAAAAATAGATTAATGAAAACTTCATTAGCAAATACTTTCAAAAAAACAAAAAAATAAACAGAGCGAAATAAAAGACCAAATTTTTGTAACACCTATGTATGAAATACCTGTAGATGGTCGCGAAATAAGAAGTGATGAAGTGTTTGTAATTAAACAGTTTTGAAAATTATTATGAATCAAAATATGCTTCAGATTTATTAATACATGAAGATTTAAAACAAGATTTAGAAGAAAAATCTAAATTAAAAATTGAAAAATTTCATTAGAAAAAAGGGTTTGTGAATTAAAAGAAGAATTAAATTCATTTTTTAATAAGGGTGATGATTTATTATTATCAAAATTAAAATCATTAATAAATAATAAAAATAATTCATATATTCCAGAAGTTAAATAGACAAATATTTTTGATTCTTCAATTTTAAAAAAGATAAAGGATATTTATTTTCAAAATCATAAATTTCTTCTAAGGGTTTTTCCCTTTCAAAATTAAAAAATATATTAAAAAGTTTAAAATCTAATAATTTTTTGTTAATGAAAATATAGAAATTAAAAGTATAAAAACTTGAAAATAAAATAAAAGAAATTGAATCAGAATTTAAAAATATTTCAGCTTACAAACAAATAATAAAATCATTAGAAGGTTCTAAGAGTATAGCACTACGAGATGCTATAGAAAATGATCCTTATTGGAGAAAGTTTTCCAAAAATTAAATTTCAATTCAAAAAAATAATGTGTTAAAAATTTTAAATCGCTCGAAATTAAAAAAACAATACTTTTGCGTCAAGGAGAAAAAAGGTCTTTATATTTATTAAATGTAATATTTAATAAAGAAAAATTGAAAAAATAATAAGAAAACTCTTATTGTGATTAATGATATTGCTGATTCTTTTGATTATAAAAATATATATGCAATAAAAATTTCAAATTTAATAGTTTTAACTCATAATTTTGATTTTTATAGAACAATATCATTGGGATTTGATGTTTGCAAAGAATCGCAATTTGTTGTATAAAAAAGAAAGATAAAGAAAACTAATATTATATATTTGCTTTAATTCCTTTTATAAAAAATTTAATAGAATTTAGCTTTAACAAATCGATTTCTAAGGCAGAAAATTTTGAAAATGATCATTAATTTCCAAATGCTAATAGATTTATATAAAAATTATATTGGAAAAGAAAATATTCAATTACCAAGTAATTTTTCAAAAGAAGATATTGTGATGAAAAAAATTCAAAAAGTAGTTAAGTAAAATAACAATGATTCAAACGATTTTGAATACAAAATTTTATTATCAATAGTTTGCAGAATTAAGACTAAAGAAATTATGACGATTAATGATGCTCTTATAATTACACCAAAAAACATTCATATTAATCAATTTATGTATGAACAAAACTAAACAACAAAAGTATAAGAATTAACTAATTTAGTGCGATTAGGATCACTTAAATCTAACATTGGCTTAGTAAAGTGTAATGTGATAACTACTTTTTTTAAAATATTTAGATTGTATTTAATTTCATCATTATTATTTAAGACGTTTGTTTGATCACTATCGTTAGTGTTTAAACCAAAATTAAATGCAACTGCACTCAAATAAACATCTTTTTTTAAATCAACTTTTTTCCCAAATCCAAGCAATTTATAATCAATTAGTTCTTGAAGCGTTAAATTAATTTGATCATAAGCACTAGTTGCAATGATTTTTCGTCCTAATGCGTCTTGATATAATTCTTGACCATCTGTTTTAATAGTTTTAATTTTAGCTAAAATTAAGTTACGAATTGTTTGATTACCAACTTTATTTTCTAAATTATTAGAAAAATGTTTGAAATCAAAGCCTTCACAATATGTATTTGAATCATAGTTTTTTAAATACTTGTTTAAATTATCTTTGATTAAATATTTAACATTTTTGTCATTAGGAATCTTTTTATCACCTTCAAAAGTTTCATAAATCGCTAGTGGATTTATGAATACTCATTTTTTATAAAATAACCAATTTAATAATTGAGCAACATATTTATTAGGTAATAAACGATCGTTTCTTAATGATATATTTTCAATGATTGCTTTCATAGAATTAGGCATATGGGTTTGAACTGTGTGTGTTGGATAAAAAACATAACCAATTTTATATTTATCATGATCACTACGGTCTTTAAAAATTAAAGTTGTTAACTCTTGTGGTTGACTAATGCTAATTGTATGATCAACATAATCGTTTTTTGCTAAAACAATTTTATAAGGAAATTCTTTTTTGATTTGTTCTCATAATCCACCAAGATCAATAAAACTTAATGGTTTTTGTGGTAATAAATCAAATAAAGGTTTAATATCAAATTCTGCATTAGCTAAAACTTTATAACGATATTTAATATTTAGTTTCTTAATTAATAAATTGTTTTGATCATATTCAAGTTCTTTACTTGTGATTTCAGGCTTGCTAATCCCATATTTAAAATATGATTTTAAATCATTAATTGAAGGATCATTAGATGTAATTTTTGGATATAAAATAGCATCTAAAAGTTTTTTAATATTTTCTTTATTTCAATTAGTATTTTGAATTAGTAATTCATCAATAATTTTATAAATAAATTCGGGAATTGCTATTTGAAATTTTTTTAATAAACTAAAAATCATTTCAACACCCTTATGATAATCAAGTTGGTCATTTTTGTTTAAAGAAATCAAATCTAAAATTTTAATTTTTGTTAAAAAATAATTGGTACTGATAATTTGTTGGTCTTTAGGGTCATATTGGTTTTCATGCGGAATTAAGTTATTTGCAATTTTTTTAACTTCAGTAATTAAATCATATAAAGTATAATTTTGATCACCAATTTTAAAATTAATACTACTTGGTAGATCATTTTGTTTTAAATTTAAAAAGAAGGAAAATAGTTCGTCCAAACCATCAATAAATCCATAATTTTTAGGGTCTTTTTTAGAACGTGCTTCAATTAAAGAAATTAATTCTAATAATTTATTAATAATTGGTTTATAGGTTTTAATTTCAGTTAATGAGATACTATCAAGTAAGGTTCTAATTTGTCCAATTTCAGCAATTAAATTATTTTTAAAATCCATTGAATCAATTTTTGATCAAATTGTATTTTTAACTGATTGGTCAATACTTGGATTATTATAAATAATTTCTTTTAAAATTGGTTTAAAACCATCAATAACCATCCCTAATGATTGATTTGATGTAATTAAAGTGATTAAATTAGTCAAATTATTCTGTTGTGTAATGTTATAAGTTAAATTTCTAAAATCTTGTGATGATTGTAAAAACAATTCTTTTAAATTTAAATCATTAGCAACACCTTTTAAAATGTTAAAAATACTACCAATGGAATCAATTGCTACATCATAACCACTAGTAAATGCATATTCAATATCTTTTAAAATTTGTTGTTCATTTAATTTTTTTAATTCGTTTTTAATTTTATGATCTAAACTAAAAATATCTTGTTCATATGAAGCTTGTGTGATTTCATTATTTAATGTGTATGAGTGTGTACCAAAGCTAAATTTTTCATTACTATTAGCACCGAAATAAAATTCTTTTGGAAAATTTTCTTCTGCGTTTTGGTCTCCACGTTTAGCATTGTTTTTAACCTTTGTAACTTGTTTTTCAACACGAATATTATTAAAATAATAACGCATTTTATATGTGTTTTTAATTGATGTGGTTTGTGCACTATATTTATCGCGTTCTAATCGATCGGTTTGGCTAAAATCTAAAGCGATCGGTGATGCTTCAATCCTAATAAAATATTTTTCACTAGTATTTGAAGCAATCCCAGAAGGTTTTTTATAAAATGGATCATTGATTAAAATATTAGCACTACTTTGATTTGTTAAAGCATACCAAAAACTAATGCTAACTCTTAACGCCTTATTCTTTTCTAAAAGATTAATATTATTTTTAATATCTTGTTCTGTTAGTGGTTCAAAAATGGCTTGATTGGGATTTAAAACTTGTTTTTGATTATTTCCTAAATCTTTTCAAACTTTAATTTGTGGTTCACTTGATGAAAAAACAAGTGATGGTTTAGTGTTGTCTTTACGAATATTATTAATAAAATTATAAAGATCATTTTTTAATGTATTAGGCGTTAATTTTAAAAATCAATTTATAAAATAGGGGTCATTAATATCAATAACTTTATTTAAATTTTTATATTTTGATGCTTCATTAATTCAAATATATTCATAAAAATTCTTGATTTGTTGATCGTGTTGTTTTTTAACACTATCATATTCTTTTAAATAATCATTTCAAAGAATTGGTTTTTGTTCATAATTATTATTTCTCAAAATTTGTTGATTTAAATTAGTATCATTTTCTGGCGCTTTAATTATGTAATCGTTTACATCAAAACCAGTAATTGCGTCGTTGGTTGTTGATCCATTATAAATAAAACCTGCGTTTACTATTTTATTATTTGTGTTAGCACATGCACTTAATGAAACTACAGCAATACTACTTATTGATAATGAAGTACAGATTATAAATCATTTACGACTTGAACTTCTTTTTTTAAACATAGTATTAATTCCTTAATTTGAATTAATTTAATTGTATTCGTATAATTATAAAGAATTTAAATATCTATTAATATTAAATAATTAAAATTTTCGTTCTTTTTTTAAAGAATGAAAGATATTCTTATTTATTTTTTAAAACACTGTCATAGTAGATTTTCTCTAATGCATCATATTTATGACCACTATATACTAGCTTTCCTTTGTGAATTAAAGTCAAACTATCAACGTAAGTATCCATTTCTTTTAAAATATGCGAACAAATAAAAATGGTTTTGTTTTGTTCGTGCAATTCTTTTAAGATATTATTGAATTCATGACGTGCTGATGGGTCTAAGTTCGCTGTTGGTTCATCTAAAATAATTAACTCTGGATCGTGTAATAAAGCTTGAATTAAAATCACTTTCTTTTTTTGTCCAGATGAAAAATTGATTGGTTTTTTATTTTTTAAATCACTAATTCTAAATTTTTCTAAAAAATTATGAATGCGTTCAATAGCTTGTTTTTTATTTAAATTTGATAAACGAGCAAATGAATATAAATATTGAAAAGTTGTTAATTCACTAGGAAATAAAGCAATTTCTGGCACATAACCAATTTTTTCATGACTTTTTGGGGTTTTATTATCAAAACCATCAATTAAAATTGATCCTTTGTAATTTGTGTATGCATTAATAATTGATTTAATAGTTGTTGTTTTACCTGATCCATTTTCACCAATAAATGCATGAATTTCGCCACGTTTTACATTAAAACTTAAATCAAAAACCCCTTGGTTTGATTTTTTATAAATTTTTGTTAAATTTTTAACTTCTAAAATAAATTCATTATTCATTAACGATAGTCCTTTCTTTTATAGCCATAATATGTACCAATTAATAAACTAAAAATTAATATTAATCAAATTACGCAGTAAGCTTCTTTATAAACAATTTGTTGCTTTCTTTTAAAACTATAATTTTGTTGGACATAATCGAATAAATAATTTCCGCCTTGTTCTAAACTATATCTGTAACGAATCTTTTTATCTTTTTTTAATTCATCTATGCCATCGTCATTTTCTTGAGGCAATATCTGATGAAGTAAGTAGCTTTTAAAACCGCCAATTAAATAATTTTTATTATTTAAATTTATTTTTAATTGTGTTTTATATTGTAAATTATTTTGATGATCAACTAATAAAATTTTTAGTAAATTCGTATAGTGTGGATTGAAATATAGATAATAAATTAAACTAACTGCTAAATATATTTGTTGTTCAGTTTTTGATTTAATTAATAATTTATTAAAATCCTTTTTAAATAAATCAGCATTCTCATCGTTTCATTTATTGAAATCAAATTTTTGTACACTATTTGAAATTAAATCTAAGATTTGTTTTTGATTTGCTTTTTGATCAAGTGTTTTAAATAAATTATTAGCATATGTATTAAACGATCTTACGTTTAATACCTCTTTAATAATCATTCATTTAAGCGAACCAACAATATCATCACTACTTAATTGTGTATAACTGTTTTTTTGATATTCGATCGTTTGATCTTTTCAATTGTCAATTGCATAAATTACTTCTTGATTTAAGTTATTGTTAATTAAATTTTGAGAATCGTTTTTTAACAAACTTGGAATTAAAAAACTTTTATCATTATTAATACTAAAATTGATTAATGAATTACTATTTTTTTCTAACTGATAATTAAATTGTTTTGATGCTAAATTATTGGCATATAAAATCTGATCTACTTGATTTTTAATAAAATCACTAAATGGCTCATAATCACTTTTATTAAAAACATCAGCTAATTGATAAACAGGAAGAATTCAACTACTTACTTGTCAAAAAGTTGCTAAACTTCTAGTTTTTAAATAAGCGTTCATAATTTCTAAATTTTGATTTTCATTAAATTTATGATTAAAAAAACCTGTGTTAATTAAATAATATTGATCTAAATTATTATTTAAATAAAAAGCCTCAATATTGTTTGTTGATTTTTGTTTTAATAATCTTAAAAAGGCTTGTGATTGGACTTGACTAACTAAGTTCGCAATAATTCCAATAGTAAGTAAGGGAATAAAACTAACAAAAGGAATTAAAATACTTATTTTTGCATTTAATTTTAAAGCTAAAAGGCTTGTTATTAACCCAAAAATTAAATAACAAATAAAAGGACTTATATAACTTAAGATTCAATAATAATTAACATTTTTAGCAAAATTAAAGCTAATTAAATAAAAAATTAATAGTCCTAAAAAACTAACTAGACTTCAAACAATACCTGTTAGGACGAAGAAAAAAATTTTTGATCAAACAATGTTTTTACGGCTAATTGGTTTAGAAATTACTAAAATATCAATACCATCTTCACTAAAATCCTTAAAAATATTTAATGCTTTTAGTGAAGCAAAAATTGTTGTCATTAATAAATTAAACATGATCATTACATATGAAATTATCAAAAATTGTGTTTTTTGCTTAACAACACAGCCGACAACAATTCCTATAATTAATGTAATTAATAAAGTTATGATCGGTAAAAGATATGTTGTTTTTTTTACAATAATAAGGCGTGTTAAAAAACCAATATAAGCTAAACTGCTGTTCAAATTTATTTTTTTATTCATTTTTATGTGATTTTTCCATATATTAAATATTGTTAATAATTTTATTCAAAAGATAAATTTAATTTTGGTTTTATTGTATTTTTTTATTTTGATTATTTTGTTTTTAAAAATATATGGAATAATAAGAAAAATTATTAAGATAGTGTTTTATTTTTTCTTATTCAACAATTTATTATATTAAATAAAATAAAAAAATGGTGTATAACCATTTTTAACTAAATAACCCACCAGATTTACTAAAAGGATTTTTTCCTTTTTGTAACATTTTACCAAGTTCTGCCATTTTATCACGTGACACTTCCCACTGTTTTAATAACTTATTTAATTCATCAGGCGAACGTCCTGATCCTTTTAAAACCCGTATGCGTCTTGATGGTTCTTTTTTAAAAACGCGCGGATCACGACGTTCTTTTAAAGTCATACTTGATAATAAAATTGTTCATATTTTCATTTTGCTCTCAGCATCACCAATTTGGTTTTCAGAAATATTGTTCAATCCAGGAATCATCTTAGCTATTCCTGAAAAACTACCTAATTTACTAATTTGACTCATTTGACGCATTAAATCTTCTAAATCCATTTTTCCTGCCATCATTCGTTGCATCGAACCACGAACTTGTTTTTCATCAATAACATCAGCTGCTTTCTCTGCTAAAGTCATGATATCACCAAGACCTAAAATTCGATCAGCCATTCGTTCTGGATAGAAACTATCAATTGATCCTATTTTTTCACCAGTACCTGTGAATTTAATTGGTATATTTAATAACGATGTTAATGATAAAACAGCTCCAGCACGTGCATCTGAATCTAATTTAGTAACAATAATACCTGTTAATTTTAATCAATTATTGAATTCTGTAGCAACGTTAATAATGTCTTGGCCTGCCATAGCATCAACAACTAAAAAAACCTCATCAGGATTTAGTGTTTTTTTAACATTTACTAATTCTTGCATTAACTCTTCGTTTGTTTGTAAACGTCCAGCTGTATCAACAATTATCAAATTATTTTCATTTTCATCAGCTTTGTTTAAAGCATTTTTTACAATTAAATCAGGGCGTTGTGTTCCTTCTTCTCAAAAATCTACACGAACTTGTTTTGCTAATGTTCTTAATTGATCAATCGCCGCTGGACGATAGATATCAGCCGCCACTAATAATGGTTTTTTATTGTATTTATTTTTAAAATAATTAGCTAATTTACCAGTAGTTGTTGTTTTACCTGAACCTTGTAAACCAACCATCATAATTTTTAATTGTGATTTAGCTGTGTTAACTGGCTTATTTTCTTTTCCTAAAATTTCAACTAATTCATCTTTAATTATTTTTAAAACAAGATCTGCTGGCTTTTGGTTTGCTTCAACATACAATCCAATTGTTTTTTCTTTGATGTTTTTAATAAATTTTTTAACAACTAATAAATTAACGTCAGCATCTAATAATGCTATTCTTATCTCGCTTAATAATTCTTTAATATCTTCTTCAACAATTGTCGCATTTTTTAATTTTTTTGACATTTGTTTACTTACAATACTACCTATCATTGCTTTGAACATCAATTACCTCTTTATATTTTAAAAATTATTGTACTAATCATTAATTATATTATTTAATCTTTGTATTTCTTAATAAGAAATTTATAAAATTATAAAAAACACAAAATTTGTATTATAGATATAAAGTTTAAATTCAAAATGCTTCTAATCAAAATAAAATGTTTCTAATTTATAGTATTAATGAATTAATTAAAATAACCAATGAGTTAAAAAAAACAAATCTATAAATAAAAATTCTTAAATTAGAAAAAGATTAACGAATTAGAACTAAGAATTTAAAATGTTATCTATTCTTAAACAAAATATTAATTTATCAAAATGATAATGTTATGTTCTTAAACAAGTCGAATCTTTCTACTTTGTTTGATGACATAATAAGTTCCTCCTTTCATCAACCCTTTGAGATCAGAGAAAAATAATTTTTTTTGCACCACTCCACCATTAATCGGTCATAGGTACTGCAAAGCACTATACACATTGGCTTGCATTAATACTATATCAAAGCATACGAATATTTACAATATTCAAGCAAAAAAACCATGTAATTCCACTTCATACAGAAATTAATTTATTTAGAACTGAGTAAAATCTAGATTTTTATACATTTATTTATTTTTAGTTTGCTTTTAAACCAAAAATATCCAAAAGCTTATTTTTTATAAGGGATTTTCTTTCATTAAAAAATTTATCAAAATTGGATAATTCAAGAGAAACATTTTCTGGTCTATATTCAAAGGTATTTCCATCTTTAACCCAATTTGATAAAGGCCTTTTATTTTTTGACTCATTTTCCTTACCTGCCAAAAACTGCAAATTAGGAATTAAATTTCTTTTAAACTGCCATTCTTTTATTTTATCTTCTGTCAATCCTAATTTTTTAATGTTTTTATCATCAAATGAAGTATAAGGGTGACAGTGATCCTGATGGAACTCAACTTGGCTTAACTTTAAATTAGGATAAAGCAAAGAAAGAATTATGAATGTGTTTTTTCCTTTTTCAAACTTCGTCAACCAATATTCAATATCATCTTTCGATGCAGTAAATGTTCTATTACCCGTTAAAGTAATACTACTAAATAAAGTTAATGAAAATGGAGTTTTTTCATTTACTGACTTAAGAGCAGTTCTGCTTTGATTCAAAGAATCATTACTTGCTACACCAAACAGTCCTTTTGACATTGAAACGGCTAGGAACTTTCTTGCTTCTTTTTTTGATTCTGCTGTATCAATTTTGCCACCTTTGTAAAAATAATATGCCAGTGGAATGGTTGCATTATATGAGGTCATATTTTCGTCACACATGCCAATTGAAACTAATAATTCAGATAATTTTTCTAGCGCTTTCTTTATTTTTTGCCAGTTATCCCTGATTTCCTTTATTGTTTTAGAAGTTAACGAATCAATTTTTAAATTAGTATTTGCATCAACTAATACCAAAGCCAATCGCATTAAATAATCTCTTGTAAAAGAAAATCCATCTCCAGCTGAATTTAAGTCAGACAATAAGGTGTCTATATTTTCCTTCCCTTCTTTCCAACCATCAATTAATGTAGAAAATAATAAATCGGACTTTGATAGTTTTCTTCCAGTAGAATTTACTCTAACAAAAATATCTAGTGCTTCATCATATGTATTCTCTGCAATGCAATAATAATGAATTACACTAGTGGCAGACGCTTCCATAATTCTTCTATACAAACACATTAAATCCGTTTTTACATTTTTATTAAAATTCGATATTGTATCAACATAATCAGTTAAGTTATCACTTTTAACTATTTGCTTAACTTTATAATAATTACCATTCTTTGCTTCTTCTTCAGACAAAAATACAAATCTTTTAATGGGATTTTCATCATCCAATTCATTGCTGTCGTAAAAAGATAAATTATAATATAGTTCTCGTTCTACCCATGATTTAGAATTTTTTACACTATATCCTTTACCTTTTTTCTTAGATGTAAACGATCCAAACAATGCAATATTAAGAGATGTAATTCTTTGTTGTCCATCTAATACTATATAATAATCTGTTTCATCAGATACAAATTCTGGTGCTTTTTCATTTTTAGTTACGCCTTGCTTATATTTAGAAATAAAATAATAAAGATTTGGTTTTTCATCATTAAGTACTTTTTTATTTGTTTTCCAAAATATACAAGAACCCACTGGATAATCATCAACTATAGATTCAAATAATTTTTCTATATCAGTTGTATCCCAAACATATTCTCTTTGAATATCTGGTAATAACATATTTCTATTTTTCACAAATTTGAGTGCATCTAAGGCACACATATTATAATACTCATTAGCCATAATTAACTCGCCTCTTCTCAAATTAAATATATTAAAAAAATGAGCCAGCATACCACCAGCTCAATCAAAAAATAAAAATTTTTTATTATCTAGTTCTTAGTCAATATAAGCTTCAAAATCACCGAATGATGTAACTTTTTGTAATTTTACATCAGGAAAGCTAGTAACAACTTGAATTTTAATAGTTTCCTCACAAAAAGAAGATGAATTTGAAATCTTTACTTTGTAATCAGGAAATGATGTAACAAATTGAACCTTTAGATCAGGAAAGCTATTTACAACCTTAAATCTTACTTTCTTGTTTTTAAACATTGCTAAGTATCCTTTACCGTAACCCATATGTTTAACCTCCTTATAATTATACAATTATTATAACCCCCATTTAAAATGAATAATTAAAGATTGTTTTAAAATAAAAAATTAATTTCTTATTTTCCGTTTATTAATAAGAGACTGCTTTAAAGTTTCATCATCTGCATAATCAATGCTTGAATTTAAAGGAATACCAAAGCCAATACGATAAATTTGTAAATCTTTAATGTCTTCAAGCATTCTTATAATATAATCAGCCGTAACTTCCCCATCATGGGTATAACTTGTAGCAATAATTATTTCTTTAAAACTACCATTTAAAACACGCTCTTTAATAGTCTTAATGTTTGTATGTTCAATAACAACGTTTTTCCTTAAAGAGATTTCACCATTTGTAATATGATATAGGCCATTATAAATGTTAGCTGATTCGATTCTTTCTAAATCCTCGTTTGTGGTAACAATCATTAATTTAGTAAAATCACGATATTCATTTAAACAAATATCGCATTCGTCTTTATTTGTAAAATTAGCACAATACTTACATTTTAAAATATTTGTTTTTGCTTCTTTAATTCTTTTAATAAGATCATCAATGTATTTTTGATCTTGTTGTAACAAAAAAAATGCTCATTTATTAGCATTTTTTGTTCCTACACCAGGTAATGATTTAAGTGCATCAACAAGCATTTCAAATTCTACTGGTTTACTCATAATTAATTCTAAAAAAGACCTGTTCCTTTAGGGATTGTAGCATTCATAATCGCATCTCGTTCTTTACATGTTATAGAGATTGCTTCATTGATCGCTGCACGTAAAATATCTTGTAATGTTTCTTTGTCTTCAGGATCCACTATTTCTGTTTTTATTTCAATTGCTTCAATATTTAAATCACCTTTGATTTTAACAAGTACATATCCTTTATAATCAAAATCAAACACTTTTTCTTCAAATTCTTTTTGTTTTTTACTTAAAGTGTTTTGCATTTTTTTTAATTCTTGTGCAAGTTTTTGAAAGTCCATTTAAATTTTACTCCTCATCTTCAATTTCATTTAATAACGCTGTTTGTTCTTGTTTTCGTTGTTCTTCTTGTTTTAATAACATTTTAATATCATCAATTAAAACATCATTAATTATATTAGTTTTTAAACCTTGTTTTTTAATATTAATAATATTTAATGCTTGTTTTTTGCTAATAGCAATAACTAACTTGATAGAATCAAATTTCTTAACAAATTCTTTAATAAATTCAAATGAATGCGTAACTTTATTGATACGATTAATTAATCCTAAAAACTCTACTCCTAAAACTAGTGCATTAGGTGAGCACCAAAGTACTAAATCAGCTTGTTTAATAATATCAATATAACTATTTTCAATGGTTTCTTCATTTTTAAAATCTTTAAATTTTTGACTCATTTCTTTTGAAAGTTTAATGTCTTTATTAAAAAAAGCTTGTTTGGCTAGTTCATAATTATCTAATATATCATTAGAATTGCAAATCAATTTATTATCATTAACTAATTCTGTACTTAATTCTTCTTTTTGATTAATACCTGATTCTTTATCATTCTGGTTGTTAATTTTTTTGTGATAAAAAATTTTTGTTTTGTATAACTTATCAAAATCAACAGTATTTTTATTTATTTCTTCAAAACAATCGATTTTTTTTGTCGTTATTATTTGGGAATTATTAATTTTATTTTCTTCAGGGTTAATTGACAATTCTATTTTTTTATTTTCTAATTTATCATTATTAGCATTGATTATTTTATATAAATAAATTTCAAATTCAAAAACTTGATTTAATGATTTTTTTAAATTATTAAATAAAGAAATAAAATTATTTAACAAATAATTACCATTAAAATTAATTAATAACATTTTTTTTAATTCATCAACTGATACTTTTTTAAGATTATTTATATCGTTTGTTTTTAAATAAATTAAATAATCAATTAAAACATTTATTATTTGCACACAAAAAGCTTCTAAATTAACACCTTGATTGTATAATTCATAAATAAATTCACGCAATAATAAAATGTCGTTTTTTTGAATTAATTCGATTAAAGAAATTACTTTAAAGTTGTCAACTAAACCAAAAGTTTTATTTATTAAATCAAGATCTATATTTTTTTTAACCGTTGTTAATTGATCTAAAATGCTTAAACAATCACGCCCAGATCCATCAGCTAATTGAATTAATTTATCAATTGCATTATTATCAATTTTGATATCTTCTTTTGTAAGGATAGAGTCTATTAATTCTTGTAATTCACTGTTATTTAAACGCTTAAAATCATAACGTTGGCAACGACTAATAATTGTTAAGGGAATTTTTTGGTACTCTGTTGTTGCAAAAATAAAAATAACGTGTTGTGGTGGTTCTTCAACTGTTTTTAATAAAGCATTTCATGCTGATGTAGATAGCATATGTGCTTCATCAATAATATAGACTTTATACTTAAAAAATGTTGGTAAATAATTTATATTATCAGTAATAATACGTATTTGATCAACACCATTATTACTAGCAGCATCTAATTCAATCAAATCAACACTTTGTTCTTTGAGAATACTTTCACAAACACTACATTTGCCGCAACAATCACCTTTATTAGGATTTAAACAATTAATACTAGACGCAAAAATTCTAGCTATTGATGTTTTTCCAATTCCTCGTGGTCCACTAAAAATATAAGCATGTGTAATTTTGTTGTTTAAACAAGCATTCATTAATGCTTGTTTAATTAAATCTTGACCTATTACATTTTTAAATTTATGTGGCCGATATTTACGGTACAATGTTGATTCGCTCATTTATTATCCCCTAAAAACTACTAGTTTTAATTATAAATTAGAATTAGCACAAAATTTAATTTTTATCTATTATAAATACCATAAAATTAACATTTTTTAATAATAAAAAAATTATTTTTTTAATTTTATTTTTTAGTTTTTTTATTTGTATAATCTAAAATATGAACTAAAAAAATATTTATGATAAGGGTTAAAATATGTCAGATAAAAAATTAGATTTTTTAACACCATCTTTTAAAAAAAATAGGGTTTCTAATTCTATTGCAATAGGTGGTATGATTGCTTTTGGTAAATCTACTTTAGCACAAGCTTTACACGAAAAATATCAACCATCAAATGTGGTTTATGAAATGGTTGAGGGTGATAAATTAATGGATTTATTACTAGCAAAAATGTATGAACGTGAGAATAACGTTCTTTTTGGGTCTTTATTTCAACTATATTTTGTTTTAAATCGTTTTGCAAACTACAAAAATAATTGTAACCGTAAAAGTTTAACAATTTTTGATCGTAGTATTTTTGAAGATTGATTATTTGCGCATGCAAATATTGATAAACCTTCTGTATTTTCATATTATGATGGATTGTGACAAGGAGTTTGCAAAGAATTAATCTATGAACATGGAGTTCCAAAACTTTACGTCATTTTAGATGGTGATTGAGAGTTATTCAAAGAAAGAATTTTTAAAAGAAACCGGAAAGTTGAAATTGATAATTTTTCAATTAATGAAACATACTTCAAACGTTTATTAGAAATGTACAAAAATTATATGGTTAATGTTTGTAAAGATTTTGGTATTAACTATGTTGTTTTAGATGCAAACAATTCTGTTGAACAAAACGTTGATGAAGTTACAAAAATATTACAAAAGTTAGAAAATGAGCAAGACAAATAATAAATCAAAAATTTGATTGATCGTTGGTATTATTTTTGCTATTAGTTTGTCGTTTGGTATTTGAGGAATTTCAAAAGCATTACGCAACGACGAGCAAACAAAACAAAAATATCTAAATAAAAATTCAGATAAAAAACATATAAAAGAAAATAATAAAAAAGAAACAAGGTAGTCTTGCTTCTTTTTTATTATTTCATACTATCCAATAATATTTGTGTCAATTGAAATCCTTTTTTCTTTAATTAAAACGATCTTAATTTTATAATTTGTTAATAAATCATTTTCTTCAATTGCAACTTTGATCTCGTGACCTAAGAGTTCTAATTGCTCATCACTTACCAAGTTAGAATCAACAATTACACGTAATTGACGACCAGATTTAATGACATAGGCGCTTTTAACACCCTCGAATCGCATACATATTGTTTCAAGTTCTTTTACACGACTGTAATATTCATCATAAGAATTAACACGTGCTCCTGGTCTGGCTGCTGATAGCGTATCAACTATTTTAACTAATGCACCATAAATTGTTGTTGGAATTACTTTGTTATGATGTGATTCAATTGCATTATAAATATAATCATCTAAATTAAATTTCTTAGCAATCAATAATCCCGCTTCTACATGATCTAGGTCACTTTCAAAATCAATCGTTTTTCCTATATCATGAAAAAATGCAGCTTTTTTTGCCTTTATAGGATCAATATTAATTAATTTAGCAATTCGTTCAGCATATTCAGCAACTTCTAATGAATGGGATAAAATATTTTGACCATAAGAATTACGAAATTTCATTCTCCCTATATAAGAATAAATTCCTTCAGGTAAATCAAAAAAACCTAATGTTTGTTCTACGACGTTTTTACCAATCTCAAAAACTTTTTTTTCAAACTTTTCACGTTCTTCTTTAAAAAGTAATTCAATACGATTAATATCAATATTTTTTGAATCAATTAATTTTTGCATAACAATTCGTGCTATTTCACGACGAATTGGATTTGGAGTAGATATTCCTACAATTGGCTGTTGTCGATCAACAATTAGATCAACTCCGCCTTCATTTTCAAAAACTGCTTTATTACGTCCATCACGTCCAATAATTTTTCCTTTTAGATTTTCATCAATAATGTCAATATTAAATAAAGATCTTTCAACAATTAAAGGCTCAGCAATTTGCTCCATTGTTTCTACTAGAATGTTTTGAGCATAAATTTCTTGGGCTTCATTAAATTCGTGTTTAATTTTTGCATATTCTTGAGCAAGCTCTTTTTTAAATTTTATTTTTAATAAATTAAAAAGTTCTTTTTTCGCTTGTTCAGCTGTTAAACTTGTGGCATTTAGTAAAAAATTTTCATTGTTTTTTTTGAGTAAATCAATTTGTAAATTTTGATCACTAATTGCTTTTTTTAATTCATTATTTTTATTATTTAAATCTTCACATTCTTCTTCTAAATCTTTAGTTTTTTGAACTATTTTTTTAAAAGAAGTTTGGCTTTTTGGAACAAAAGTTAATTTCAGTTGTTTTTTCTTAAGATAAACTACCATTACAACTGGAACAATGGTAATCAGCAATACAAATAATATTAGTAATATAATAAATGCTATTAAATAACCCATCTTATATCACCAATAATAATTATATTACAAGTTATTGTCAATTGCTTTTTTCATTATTGACAAACTCCAAAGTTTTTTCTGAAATTTGTATAAAAAGTTCATTGTTTTTTGATAGTGTATTTTTTAATTGTTCTCGCCCTTGCCCTATTTTATTATCATTAAAATAAAATCAAGAACCGTTTTTTTTCAAGACGCCATATTGGATTGCAAAATCTATAATTTCATTATTATAATCGAAACCAGAACCAAAAAAAATATCAATAAAACATGTTTGTAACGGTGGTGCTAATTTGTTTTTAACTGTTGTTACTTTTGTTTTTATACCAATTTTATTAATACCCTCTTTAATTAAATCTGCTTTTTTGGTTTCTATTCTCAAACTAGCATAAAATTTTAAAGCTTTACCGCCTGTGGTCATTTCAGGATTGCCAAAAAAAGTATTAATTTTTTCACGTAATTGATTAATAAAAATAATGGCTGTTTTACTTTTATTAATTAATGGTTGAATTTTACGTAAACCTTTTGACATTAAGCGAGCGTGTGCTCCCATCAATGCTTCATTCATATTTGCTTGATATTCGCTTTCTGGGAGCATTGCAGCAACTGAATCAATAACTATTAAATCTATTGAATTTGTTTTAATCAATGTTTCAATCATATCAAAAGCCTGTTCACCTGTTTGAGGTTGCGTAATGATTAATTTTGTTAAATCGACTTTTAGACTTTTGGCATAATTAATATCAAATGAGCCCTCAAGATCTAACAAAACTACTGTCCCACCAGTTTTTTGACATTCAGCAATTGTTTGTAAAGCAATTGTAGTTTTACCTGATGATTCATTACCATAAATTTCTGTAATTTTTCCTACTGGAATTCCATTAATTCCTGTTATTTGATCTATATGAATTGATCCTGTAGATATTGCATTAATTTTTTCATCTTTTATTTCATCAGCAATAAAATAAGATGATTTAGCAAATTTTGTTTCAAGTGTTGCAATTGGATCTAATTTCTCAAGATTATTATTTTCTTTCATAAATTTATTCACCTATCCTATTTAAAGAATTAGTAAAATTATTTTTTTATCAATTCAATTAAATAACTAATTGCTTCTCATGCTATAGAAAAACGATTAAAAGTACGTTCATTTGAATTTAATGTGACTTTTTTTACAATTGCAAAATCTTTAATTGCGATTCCAATGTAAAATAAACCTACTTCTTTATTTTCGCTTCCCTGTGGTCCAGCATTTCCTGTAATTGAAATTGCAATATCAGTATTAAACTTTTGATTTGTTTGTAAACACATTTCTTTAGCAGTTTGTTCAGAAACAGCGCCATATTTAAAAATTGTTTTTTCACTCACTCCTACTAATTTAATTTTTACTTCATTACTATAACTAATAAAACCACCTGCAAAAACACTTGAAGCACCTGCAACTTCACCAATTGATGATGATAAAGCTCCACAACTTGCTGATTCGCAAACACTCAATCTTAAACGTCTTTCTTTTAGTAAATTAATTAGTTCTAAAGCCACATTCATTATTTTAAAATCCTTTCAAATTGAATAATTATTAGTTTAGATAATAAAAACCACTTTTAGAAAAAGTAAAGTATAACTTTATTTTTTAAAGTAGTTTTTATTGTCATTTATTTTAGATTGTAATCATTTTCTTGTAATAATTGTTCATCATTAATTTCTTCTTTTTTAAAGATAGCAATTGATTTTACTTCTTCTTTATTTTCTAATGAAATTAATTTAACTCCTGATGTATTTCTTCCAATTACACTAATGTCTTTAATCGATAAACGAATAACTTTTCCACTAGTTGTAATAATTAAAGCTTCTTCTTCACGATTAACAACTTTAATACTTACTAAGTTACCTGTTTTATCATTTACTTTTAGTGTATTAACACCTTTTGCTCCACGCTTAGTTAAACGATAATCATTGATGTCAGTTAATTTACCTAATCCTTTAGAACCAACAGCTAAAACATATTCTCCATGACTAGATAACCCTGTTCCTACAACATATTCATCATTTTCTAAATTAATTCCTTTAACACCTGTCGCAATTCTTCCCATTTCACGTGCATCATTTTCATTGAAACGAATTACATTACCATTTGATGCGCCGATAAATACTTCATCATTACCTAGTGTTTGCATTACTGAAAATAATTTATCACCATCTTTTAAAGTAATAGCAATTTTACCATTAGCACGAATTGACTCGAAATCACTTAGATTAGCTCGTTTTATAATTCCTTTACTTGTTGTAAAGAATAATGAACCTTGATCATAATTATCTATTGGTAAAATAGTTAAAATGCTTTCACTTTTTTCAATTGGTAAAAAATTAATTGCTGGAATTCCTTTTGATTGTCGTGATCCCAATGGTACTTCATGTCCTCGTAATCGATAAACACGACCTAAATCAGAAAAGAATAATAAATCTGTATGGGTATTAGCAACTAAGATTTTTTCAACATCATCATCCTCATACGTTTTTAATCCTTGTACACCTACACCACCACGTCGTTGATTTTTATATGTATCAATTGGCAAACGTTTAAAATAACCACGTTTTGACATTGTTACAACAATATCTTCGACTGGTATTAAATCTTCATCATCAATATGCGAACTAACTCCATACATAATTTCTGTACGACGCTCATCACCAAATTTTTCAATTAAATAATCTAAATTTTCACAAATAATATTAACTTGACGATTGTAGTTGTTTAAAACATCTTCTAAATCTTTAATAACTAATATTAAATCTTCATATTCTTTTTTTAATTTATCAATATTTAGTCCTGTTAAAGCGCGTAAACGCATTTCTAAAATTGCTTTCGTTTGCAATTCTGTTAAATCGAAACGTTGAATTAGTGATTTTGAAGCAATATCATCATCACCTGAGGCTTTAATAATTTTAATTACTTCATCGATATTATTAACAGCAATTACTAAACCTTCAACAATATGAATTCGTTCTTTTGCTTTTTTTAAATCAAAATTTGTTCTTCTTACTAAAATCTCAATTTGGTGTTCAAAATAGTATTTAATCATTTCCTTAATGTTTAATACCATTGGTACACCATTAACTAAAGCTAAATTATTAACACTAAAATTTGTTTGTAAAGGTGTTGTTTTAAATAATTTGTTTAATAAAACTTCAGGTATAACATCACGTTTAACTTCAATAACAATTCGAATTCCATCACGACTTGACTCGTCACGTAAATCAGAAATTCCTTCGATTTGTTTGTTTGTTACTAATTCAACAATTTTTTCAATTAAATTAGCTTTATTAACCATATAAGGAATTTCTGTCACAACAATTGCTACACGTCCTTGCCCAATATCTTCAATTTCATATTTTGAACGAATTGTTACTGAACCACGACCTGTATTAAAATATTTAATAATACCGCTATCACCATAAATTTCAGCGCCTGTTGGAAAATCAGGACCTTTTAGATATTCCATAATTTCAGAAATAGTAACATTATGGTTTTTAGCATAAGCTTTTATTGCTTGACAAACTTCAGTTAAATTATGTGGTGGAATATTTGTTGCCATCCCAACAGCTATTCCTGTAGTTCCATTTGTTAATAAATTTGGAAAACCTGATGGTAAAACACTTGGTTCTTGTTCTGATGCATCATAATTAGGTACAAAATCTACTGTTTCTTTATCAATGTATTTTAATAATTCATAAGAGATTTTTGATAATCGTGCTTCTGTATAACGCATCGCAGCTGCACTATCACCATCAATCGAACCAAAATTACCATGACCATCAACTAATAAATAACGCATTGAAAAGTCTTGTGCCATTCTTACAATAGTTTGATAAACAGCTTGATCTCCATGTGGATGATATTTTCCAATTACATCCCCAACTCAACGTGCAGATTTTTTATAAGGCTTATCATGTGTCATTCCGTTTTCGAAAGCAGCAAATAAAGCTCGGCGATGCACGGGCTTAAATCCATCACGCACATCAGGCAAAGCACGTGCAACGATTACAGACATTGAATAATCTAAAAATGATGTTTCGACTTCTTTTGTAATTGATTGTTCTTTAATCGTTGAACCTTCTAATTGTTGCTTAATTTCTTCGGTGGTTAAACGACTTTTTTTTGGTTTTTTTAATGCCATAATATTTTATATACCTCAATTTTAAGCATCAATATTTTTTACATATTTTGCATTTTTTTCAATAAATTCTTTTCTTGGAGCTACATCATCACCCATTAATAGAGAAAATGTTTTATCAGCAATTGCAGCGTCTTCAATATTAACTTTTAATAAAAGTCTATTTTTAGGATCCATTGTTGTTTCTCACAATTGATCAGGATTCATTTCACCTAACCCTTTATAGCGTTGAATGTTATATTTAATATTTGATATTGTTGATTTAATTCTTTCTAACTCTTGATCAGAATATGCGTATTTAATTGTTTTAGCATAACTTACTTTATACAATGGTGGTTGCGCTATATAAACATTTCCATTTTGAATCAATGGCAACATGTATCGATAAAAAAATGTTAGCAATAAAATTCGAATATGACTGCCATCAACATCCGCATCAGTCATAATAATAATTTTTGAATATCTTAATTTTTCAATATTAAATTCAGGACCTATTCCTGCTCCAAAAGCAGTAATCATATTTTGAATTTCTTCATTAGCAAAAATCTTATCAATTTTAGCTTTTTCAACATTAATAATCTTTCCACGCAGTGGTAAAATTGCTTGAAATTCACGCTCACGACCTGTTTTTGCTGAACCACCCGCTGAATCTCCTTCGACAATATAAATTTCAGTAACACTTGAATCACGATTTGAGCAGTCAGCTAATTTACCAGGTAATGAATTTGATTCAAAAGGTGATTTACGCCGTGTAGCTTCACGTGCTTCATGTGAACGTCGTCGTGCTTCAGCAGCTTGCATAACCTTAGCAACAATTTTTTTTGATTCTTCAGGATTTTCATTTAAAAATTTTTCAAAAATAATAGATGTGATTTCATTAACATAAGGACGAACTTCACTATTACCTAATTTCTTTTTTGTTTGACCTTCATATTGAGGATTAGGATGCTTAACTGAAATAATTGCTGTTAATCCTTCACTAACGTCTTCTTTAGTGATTTTATCATCAGTGTCTTTTAAATATTTTTTATCGACCGCATATTTATTTAATAAACGCGTAATCGCTAATTTAAAACCTTCTTCGTGTGTTCCACCTTCAGTGGTATTGATGTTATTACAAAATGAATGGGTTGAGTTATTGTATGAATTATTATATTGAAATGCAACTTCACATTTAATGTTATAAGTTTGCTCGTTATGTCCTGGAACTCTAACTTCTTTTTCTTCTTCTCCATAAACAATTAAATCAAATAATGGTTCTTTTTCAGCATTTAAATCTGTTATATATTCTTTTAAACCACCTTCATAATGTCATTTTTCTTTACGGTTAGTTAATTCTGATTCAAATTCAATGTTAACACCTTTGTTAAGATAAGCTAATTGCTTTAAACGAGCCATTATTTTAAGCTCATCTCACTCATTTTCTTCCATAATTTCAAAATCTGGAATAAATTCAATTGTTGTTCCTTTTTCTTTAACATCTTTATTATTAATCGGTTTTAGTGGCTCAATAGCATGACCGCCATTGATAAATTCAACATAATATTGAACATGATTCTTGTTTACTCAAACCTTAAAATTTTTACTTAAAGCATTAACAACAGAGGCACCAACACCATGTAATCCACCAGACACTTTATAACTATCATTATCAAACTTACCACCAGCATGTAAAACTGTTAATACTGTTTCAACACCTGATAAGCCTGTTTTTTCGTGAATTTCAATTGGAATTCCGCGTCCATCATCTTCTACACGTACTGATCCGTCTTTTTTTAGAATAACTCTAACAATTGTTGCAAATCCGCCCATAGCCTCATCAATTGAATTATCAACAATTTCTCAAATCATATGGTGTAGACCCTCTGATTGGGTTGAACCAATGTACATACCAGGACGTTTTCGTACTGCTTCTAAACCTTCTAGTACTTTAATACTTTCGGCGGTGTATTTTTTTTCTTTATTAGAATCGTTCATAAAACTCCTATCTACTCATTAGTTTTAACTATTTGATACAATTGATTTTTTATTTTAATAATCATTTGATCATATAATTTACGACCACGTCTATTTTCTATTTTTTCATCAACCATAACTTTATTTTCCAACAATCAAAATTTAGCTTGACCACCATTATTAATCAATCCAGCTATTTTTAAAAATTGGTTTAAAGTCACATACTCTGTTGATATAAAAATTTTTTTCATAGGTCTTAAAATATTTGTAGTAATACATATTTATTATAACATATATAAAATATTAAAAATTTGGTTAAACAACTAGTAAATGTAAGTGATATTTATTAGAAAAATATTAATATTTAAATAATAATAAACTGTTTTCTTTAATTTTTTATTCTTGATAAAATCTGTTTAAATCCAACATCTTTGGTATCGATAAAAATAATAGGTCTTAAAATTTCATCTTTAACTTTAAAAGTTACATCGTTGTTATCAAAATTTTTTAAAACATGAGCTAGCAAACTAGGGTTTAAAATAAACTCAGCACTTTTATTGTTTAAATTAACTATTGACATTTTTTCTTTCATATTACCAATTTCAAAAGTTGTTAAACTGATTTCTGCTTCATTTTTGTCTATTCTAATACTAATTTTAGGGTTTTGTTCTTGCATAACAATATTCATACCCCGTTCAATAATTTCTATCAATAAACGACGATCAAAAACATATGTATTTTCTTCATTTGTTTCATCAAAAATTGAGTAAATATTTGGATAAACACCATCAATCATTCTTGTTTGTAAAATTGCATCATTAATTTTAAAAATTAAACTTCTACTTCGAACATAAAAATCAACAGTTTGATTATTACTATATTCAACATTTTTAAGGATTTCGATAATCAATTTCATTGTTGAATAAGAGACAATAAATTTAAATTTTTCACCCATATATTCTCTTATTAAACATGAAGCTTTAATTTTATCTGTACCAATAGCAATCAACTTATTTTCTAAAGTTTGAGTATCAATCAAAATTCCAGAAATCGGTTGAATTTTTTCAATTCCTTGACTGTTCAAAACGTTGGGTAAAACCTTTGTATTAATCTCTTGCATAATTTGATGCGGCAAACTGATTTTAACGTAATCTTCTAAACTAAAGTTTAAATTAGGAAAGCCTTCAATATTCATTGTATTAATTTGAGTTTCAAAATTTTCAGTTTTAATTAATAAAATATTTGTGTCAATTTGTTTTAATAAAACAGATTTATCTTTAAGCTTAGAAATTAATCCTAAAATAATCTTAGCTGTAACTAAAACTTTTCCACTATTAAAATATTCAAATCCTTCAGTAATTTCTTTATAACCACTCACTTGATTATTTGTCGTCTTAAAACTAATTTTATTTTGACTAACTTCAATCAAAACACCTAATAATAAAGCATTTGCATTGTTTGTATTAGCAATTGTTGTACTAAATTTTATTGCTTCAATTAATTTTTTTATAGAAATAAAAACTTCCATGTTTTATTAAAATCCTCATTTTTTATTATTTATATTATAAAAGATATAAATTCAAAAAAGCGTGATGCTTTAAAATATAATTTATTTTTTATTTATTTATTTTTAATTATTAATATTATTATTAAGTGTTTAAATGTGCATAACTTAAAATTCATCTATTATATAATAATTTTATTGAAGAGATTTATAAACATTGTACGTTTATAATATGGGTATTAAATGTGGAAAAATATTTAATTGTTGGATTAGGTAATCCAGGATCAAACTATGCAAAAACAAGACATAATGTTGGCTTTATGGTTATTAATGAGATTTGCAACAAACTTAATTTGTCTCTAGATAGTTCAAAATTTAATGGAATTTTTACTAAAACAATTTATAACAATTCCATAGTGTTTTTTTGTCAACCAACAACTTACATGAATTTAAGTGGTGAATTTGTTATCAAAATGCTTAATTTTTATAATATTCCAATTAAAAATTTAATAGTTATTTATGATGATGTTGATACGAAATTAGGAACGATAAAATTGAGAAAAAAGGGGTCCTCAGGAGGGCAAAATGGAATTAAAAATATTATTAACATTTTAAAAACAGATGAAATTAAACGCATTCGTATAGGAATTGATAAAGATCCACATATAAAATTAGATCAATATGTCTTATCGAATTTTAAGATTGACGAATTAGTTATAATTAAACCAGCTATTATAAAGGGCGCTTTAGCTACATTAGCAGCGATTGGTGAAGATTTTGATAAAGTTATGAACAAATTTAATTAATAGAATTAGTAATAAAAAATACTTAGCTGCTGTTTCTGGTGGTCCAGATTCTATGGCAATGTTAAATATGTACAAAAGAAATATTCGTGTTGTTTGTCATGTGAATTATCATAAACGCGAATCATCCGATCGTGATCAGCAAATAGTTGTCGATTTTTGTAGAAAAAATAATTTAATAATTGAAATTTTAGATGTTGATGAAAAAGTTTATGAACGTTATGGTCATATTGATAATTTTCAAACAAAAGCACGTTTAATTCGTTATGATTTTTTCAAAGAAATTGGTAAAAAATATAATATTGAAAATTTGTATATAGCGCATAATTTTGATGATTTTTTAGAAACGGCATATATGCAACGAGCTCGCCAATCAAAAGCCTTATTTTATGGCATTAAGGAAAGTAATGTTATTAATGGCATAATTGTTAAACGTCCGGTTTTATTTGTGCGTAAACAAACATTACAACGCTATTGTGATGAAAATAAAATTAAGTATGGTATTGACGAAACAAATGAATTAGATATATACGAACGCAATCGTGTTCGTAAAATAATTAGTTCTTGAAGTTTAAATGAGGTTTATGATTTTAAAAAATTCGTTATTAAATATAATAAAGAACATAGTTCTTTTGCTAATTTTATAGATTTATCATATATTGAATTTAAAAAAAATAAATACAAATATGACTACTTTATTCGTCAAGACGATATGGTTCAATATTATTTAATTTACTACTTTTTAATTGATCATAAAATTATTAATCCAAGTGAAAATAAAATCATTTCATTAATCAAATTCTTTGGTAAACAAATTAATAAAGAAAAAGCTTATCGTGTTCAAGAAAATATTTATATGCATGTTAATGATGATGAATTAATTAGTTTAATATCATACAATAAAAGCGATAATATTAGCAACTCTAATGTTGATATTATCGATGATCATAATGTTATTGAGAAATAGGTAGATAATAATTAATGGAAATTCGTGGTAAATTATTTGTTAGTCAAGTTGTTAGAAAGTTTAATTTAAACGTTGTTGCAAATTCTGACTATATTGATCGTGAGATTTCTACAACAGGAATTACACGTGTTGGATTTGAATTAGCTGGCGAAATTTTGTTTAAAGAGATTTGAAATATTGTTTATTTTGGTTCAAAAGAAAGCAATTATTTTAATAAATTTTCAGAAACGATCATTTCTAAAAAATTAGGAAAAATTTTAGATTTAAATCCACCATTAATTATTTTTGGTAAAAATTTTAAACATGCTGGAATTTTGTTAAAATTAGCAGAGCGCTATAAAATTCCAATTGTAGAGGTTAAATATAGTTTTTATGAATTAAATTTTACAATTAATAGTTACATTAGTCAAAAACTTTCACACCAATCATTAGTTCACGGAACATTATTATCTGTTTTTGGAATCGGCGTTATTTTAATGGGGGAATCAGGTGTTGGTAAATCTGAGTTAGCAATTGAATTAGTTAAAAAAGGTCATATTTTTGTAGGTGATGATGCTATTTTAGTTAATAGAATTGGAGGTAATCTATATGGAAGAGCTGAAGATTCGACTAAAGATTTTATTGAAATTAGAGGTTTAGGTATTATGAATTTTTCACGTTCTTTCGGTATTGAACGAATGATTGAATCAACAAAAATTGAAATAGTTATTGAATTAATAAAACCAGCTAAACATGAAAAAATCAAGTTTGAACGTTTTGGTCGTGAAATTCAACACAAAGAATTTTTAGAAACAAAAATAGCCCATTATTATATTCCGGTTATCGAAGGAAGAAGTATTTCAGATATCATTGAGACAGCCATTACTGATTATAAATTAAAAACATCAGGTTATAATTCAGCTGAAGAATTTATTTTACAAATTAATAAAAAGGGGATTTAAATGCAATTAGAAATTATTAATCCAGAAAGCACATTAGTTAATGATGTTGTTGCACATCGAGTAGCTTTTAGTATTGGTAGCAATTTTAATATATATTGATATGGAATCATCTTTGTATGCGGTTTTTTAATTGCTATACTAACATATAGTCTACGTTTAAAATTTCATTATAAAGTGCCTTATGATCCAGGATTTTATTATATTTTTTTAGCAATTCCCATGACAATTATTGGTGCTCGTTTATGATCATTAGCAATCGGTGATGCTAAAGATTTTTTTGATTTTAGAAGTGGAGGGTTAGCGATTCAAGGCGGGGTGATTGCTGGGGTATTAAGTGCTGCAGTTTATTTTCCTCTTATTTTGCGCATGCCTAAATATCACATTCGAGATATTGATGCTGATGGCAATGTTGTTATTCGCCAACCTAGTATGTGAATATATGCGGATGCTATTATTCCAACAATTTTAATTGGTCAGGCATTAGGGCGTTGAGGAAATTTTATTAACGGTGAAATATTTGGTGCTGAAAGTACTGTTAACGATTTACAATGATTAAAAAAAGCTATGCCAGCTGTTTTCGAAGGAATGAAACATTATTTCATTGAGGGCAATAAAACTCTATTTACAATTTATCAACCTTTATTTCTATATGAATCATTCTTTAATGTAATTGTTTTTGTTTTTATTTATTTTGGCTTGTCTTACATTAAACAATTAAAAATAGGCTTTATTTCAATGTCATATTTTTTCTTTTATGGTGTTACTCGTTTTAGTACGGAGTCAGCTCGTGCTCCACAGTTTAGTTTTGAAGGAACTTATATAATTAATTCATTGTTATTAATCTTTGGTGTATTAGGTGCATTATATGTACAATTTATAGCGCCACTTTTAAGAAAAAAATTCTTATTAGATGCAATTATTGAAATGTTTTATAAAAAGAAAGACCAAATTCATAAATTTGGAGAATTAAGAAAGCCAGAAGAATTTTTATTTTATTGTCATAAATAATAAAGAAAAGGATTTTAAATGAATCAAGAAGTTTACGATTTAGTAATCATTGGCGCAGGTCCAGCCGGTTTAGCTGCTGCTGTTTATGCTAAACGTTCTGGATTAAATGTGATCATTGTTGAAAAACAATTCCCAGGAGGAAAAATAGCATTAACATCAAATGTAGAAAATTATTTAGGTATCAATAGTATTCCAGGACCTGAATTGGCTTATAAAATGTACGAACAAGTCTTAAATTTAAATGTTTCTATTATTTATGAAGCTGCTGATGAAATATCTTTAAAAGAAAAATATAAAAAAATTAAATTAACTACACAAACATTAATTACTAAAACTGTAATTATTGCAACAGGAACAGAAAATAGACGGTTAAACATTTTAGGTGAATTAGAATTTGAAAACAAGGGAATTAGTTATTGCGCTATTTGTGATGGACCACTTTATAAAAATAAAGCTGTCTCTGTGATTGGATCTGGTAACTCTGCTGTGGAAGAGGCCATATATTTAGCTACAATTGCTAAAGAAGTTCATTTAATTGCCAATAAACCACAATTTAAAGCAGAACAACAATTAGTACAAATTGCAAATAACACACCTAATATAAAAATTTATTACAATAAACAAACATTCGAATTTTTTGGTCATCAGTTTTTAGAAGGTTTAAAATTTAGAGATTTAATCACAAACGAAGTAACTACACTAAATATTGAAGCTAATTTCACTTTTATTGGCCTATTGCCTTCAAGAATTAATACAAATAATTTATGTATTTTTAATGAGGTAAACGGATTTATTACAACTGATAAAAATATGCAAACTAGTGTTTGTGGTATTTTTGCAGCCGGTGATATTGTTGATAAAAATGTTCGACAAATTGCGACTGCTACAAATGATGGAGTCATTGCAGCACTTTATGCCAAAGAGTACATTACAAGAAATAATTGATAATGATTCTAACAAATTCACGTTTAGTGAATTTGTTAAAGAAGATATTTATACTAACACTGATTATTCATCCACAGACTATAAAGTTATTTTATATTCGTTTTTTCGTAATAATTTAACCATTAAAATTGGTCAAAAACTAACTTGAATTATTAAATCTCAAAATTTACAAATTATTGAATTTATTTTAAATGGTTTAGATTATTTTAATAATTTAAATATTGAATATGAGATTATGTTTGAGCCTGACCATTTAAATAAAACTCGTACTAATTATTCGCTATTACTTTGAGGTGATTTGGATAAATTAGATGAAATTTTAAAACTATTTGATGATGCGAATAATGAAAATTTTCATAAAGACCGCTATTGTTCAAATTTTTTAATTGGTGCAATGTTGTCTGGTGGTTCAATTGCACACCCACTTGAAAACTATCATTTAGAAATTCGCTGTGATTCAAATAATTACATCCCATTATTAACAAAGGCTTTAGCCCGTTATGGTTTAGAATATAAAATTATTTATCGTAATAAAAAAACCATTGTTTATTTTAAAAAATCAGAGATAATCAGTGATTTTTTAAAAGCGATCCGTACGCAAAATTCGTTATTTGAATTTGAGAATATTCGTATCCAACGTGATTTTAATAATCAACAACAACGTTTAAATAATTTAGATATTTCTAACCTTTCTAAAAGTTCTAAAGCAGGGGTTTTGACTAAAGAAATGATTTTAGAAATAAAAAAAAACCACGATGAATTTTGCAAACAAAGTACTAAATTTTTAAAGTATTGTGAACTACGAGTACAAAATCCAGACTGTTCATTAAATGAACTTTCTTGTTTATTAAAACAGATGTTTAATATTGAAATTTCAAAAAGTGGTTTAAATCATTTTAATTCTCGTATTAAAGAAATGTATGAAGAATTAAAATTAAAAAAACTAGTTTTTAAAAACTAGTTTTTTTATCTCATTGTTTAGGATTGATTAATCTTTTTTTCAATTAAAAAGGCAAATTGATTTGTTCTTACATCTTTAAAAGTTTCAATATACATATTAGGAGTGTTAATTAATTGGCGGTTTTTAAATGCGCGATTTTTATTAATTTTAGAAATATATTTGCCCATACTAATATCATCGTTAACTTCAATATCTTTGTCAATATATTGATGTAAAAATAATTTAGCGTTAGTTTTAGCATCAACACGTCAAGTTGTTTCATTAACGATTTGAATTTCTTTTATTTCGTTCTCATTATCAGTTTCATCATAAACATTACCAGTTAATTCTTCAGTAATGTTTTCTAATGTAATGATTCCTATAGGATTTTTTTCAGTAATATTATCAACAACAATTCCTAAATGAATTCTTTGAAATTGCATTGTTCTTAAACCATCATATAATGTATCTTTTTGGTTTATTAATAAAGGTGTTTGCATGATAGTTCTAATGATTTTATTAGGTTCGTTAAGAAGATATTTAATAATTTTTTTTAAATAAATAATACCAACAACCTCATCGTTTTTATTGACTACAACCAAACGCGAAAATCCAGTTGAATTAAAAATTTCAAAACTTTGAAGAACAGTTTTATTTTCATTAATTTTAACAACTTGTGTTCATGGAACCATTTTTTGTTTAATTAATATATCATCAAATAAAATTGCTTTATTAATAATTAATGCTTCTTGACTATCTAAAGTTCCTTCATGACGAATAACTTCAATAAGCGATTTTAATTCTTCTTCAGTGGCTGTGATAATATTTTGTGATTTTTTATTAAAAATTCGATTTAAAGATCAAGTTAATGGCCAAAAAAGTATATAGAAACAATTTAAGGGATAAGCTACTAATTTAAGAACTTTAATCGGATTTTTCTTAGCAAAATTTTTAGGAATAAATTCGCCAAATATTAAAACAATTAAAGTTATAATTCCTGTTGCAATTCCTGTACCAATAGCTTCAGCGTTACTTGTTGTACTAAAAGATTTCATTATACCTGCAAAAAATAAACCTGCGATTGTTGATGATGCTGTATTTACTAATGTGTTACCAATTAAAATGGTTGCCAAGGTAATTGTATAATTATTAATCATTTTATAAACAACATTAGTAATTGTTTTTGATTTAATTTTATTGCTTTCAGTTTTTCATTTTACGGTTGTGACACTGGTAATAGCAGTTTCGGCTGCTGAAAAAAAGACTGAAAAACATATCAAAATAAGAGTAATTATTGCTAATATTACTAAAATGCCAACGCTAAAATTTGCTTGAGTACTGATCGTTTCCTGGGAATCTTCAATCATAAGTTTCCTTTTGTTATAAAAATTATTATCAAGTCATAATTTGACTTCTATTTTATTATATATAAATATTAATTGAATTAAAAACTTTTATTTTTTAAAAAAGCTTTATTAATTCCATTTTTTATTATTAATTTTGATTAATTAGATATTTAATTAATTTAATTATATCCATAATTGTTGTTTTATTTATAATTGATAAGAATTCAAATAAATAAAATTAAGGATCTAAAAATGCATAAGAAAACAAAAAAATATTTAATTAGTATGTTGGCAACAATTTCTATTGTAATTGGTACAACAACAATTATTAGTTCATGTACAAAAAAAACATCTGCAAACGTTCAAGAGCAAATCAAATACGATATAATGCCAACTTATACTTCTCAGGCTGATAATTTATTAGCGTTAGGAATTACACCTGATTATTATCCTCAACAAATGTATTGAAAGAAAAATTCACCTTATGATTATTTAAATCCCCAAAAACCAAATTATCAAAAATGATTTTATGAAAAAGACGATTTTGCTAATAAATTTAAAGAAAAATTAATTAATTTAGAAAAAAATATTAAACAATATGGAACTACATGATGAAGCTTTAGTGGCAATACTTATGGCGAAGGTGTAAGTGAAGAGTATTGAAATAAAAATAAAGGCAAACTTGTTTATTATGATCGTTATTTGATTGATAATAGTCATTTTGAACGTGCAAAAAAAACATTAGTTGCACATGGTGGCCCGATATCAAATCAAAAAACTGCTATTCCTGTTGATTTTAAAATGAGTCGTGATTTTTATTTAACCTTAAATAAAAATGACATTTTAAATTTTAAAAACGATCCTAACTCATTATTACGTAAAAGTCTATTGTTAGGTTTAGAGTATAAGGATAAAGAAAAAGGTGAATTAAACGAACTTTATAATTATTCCTATTTTGCTGATAAATTAAACAAAAACTATTTTAATGCTGAAACATTTGATGGTATTAATTTTAATAATTCAGCTTTTAAAAAAAGAATTTTAGAAGGTAATGATATACCTATTTTTTATACTGAAACAAAATGAAAAGATCCTAAATCATTAAATTCAAAAATTTATGAAGCATTTAAAACAGTTGTGTTAACAAAAAAAGTTAGGGAATCAGGATTAAATAAATTAAATTATGATCCTTTTTTATCAACTACAAAACAAGATAGTTATGTTACATCAATTCTACAACACCATCCTATTTATGAACAAAATATGCGATGAGATGGAGGTACACAGGTTTATTTAGGAACAATGCGCGATTCATTGCTTTATTTATATGATATTGCTTATGCAACAACAAAATATGCATACTCAGAAGAAGCAAAAATTGATTTTAAAGATAATTTAGCAAAATTAGAACCATTAAAAAAAGCGTTATTTAATGCTAATCAAATTGCTAATAATTTAATTAATCGCTTAAACAAAATGCGTTTGTATTTTCAAGCAATTGGCGTTGTTGATAAAAATTATAATCCTAATATAAAACAATTTGATAATACTAATTCCAAAACTTTAGGCTTATTAACTACATCACAAAATAGTGGTTCTTCAACTTTACAAACTCAATCTAAATACGGTTTTTTATATTATGATTTAGGGTTTAAAGCACCTAAACCAATCTTAAAAAAGGACGAATGGACTGAATTATTAGAAGATGTTAACGGCAAACAATTATTATGTCATAGACACGGAAATGGACAAATTCATTGTTTTGGTGGTGATAATCAAGATGGGACACAAATTGATAAAAACATTGTTGGTTCTCTATTTAATATGGATGATAATGGTTGATGATGAAATTTAGGAGAGGGATCATTAAGTGCTAGTAACTTTGCTAAATTTAATTCAGAGTTCGACTATTTAATTAAAATTAGTTATCAAAACTTAGAAGATTTTCATAGTAATAATTTATCAAGACCACAAAAAGAATTAATCATGTCATTAATTAAATCAGATTATGATGATCCAGCGAAGCGTATTTTTGATGATAATTATGAATTATGAAATGATGGAATTAAATCACCTATTGGATATAATATGATTTTAGATTCTGTGATTAAAATTATTAATAAAACAATTGATCCGCAATTAATCCAACAAAATAAACAATTGTTAAAAGAAGCTAATGATTGGGGTTCATATTGAAAAACATTTGTTAACCAAAAATAATAAAAAAAACGAGAATCAATGAAAATTAATCAAAAAACGAATTTAAAGCAAAAGCATTTTTATTTAATTAAAAATCTTAATTATAAACAATCTGTAATCATTAAAATGGCAGGACTAATTCTCATTGCCATTTGTTTTGTTTTTTTAACATTAGCAATTTATTTTGATACCACTAATGGTTTTGAAGCATCGATCAATCAATTTAATTTTAATATTCGTGGTCCTAAAACTTTAATGGCCTTTTTTTCAGGAGGAGCAATTGCTGTAGCTGGATTATTATTACAAAAAGTTACACGTAATCATTTAGCAGATACGTCAGTTTTAGGTATTGGTTCATTAAACATCATTTTAATGACAGTATATTTAATTCTTATTAAAGATAAAACAAGCAGTTATTTAAATCCTGAAATGCGAATTTTACCCTTGGTGATGTTTTTATCATCAATTTTTGGAACAAGTATTGTTTATACATTATCAAAATTAGGAAGAGCTAATAATGAAAAATTTATTATTATCGGAATTGCTTTGAATTTTTTATTTGAAGCGATTTCCGTGGTTTTAATTAATCCTGCTAATAATTCATTGTTCTCCAATCAAGATAAAAATTTAATGATTGCTTTTGAAAATATCAAAAATTATACTTTAGGAATTATTCCAAATTCGCAATATATTGATTTATCATTAGTAATCTCTTGCTCAGTATTAATTGCATTAACATTGATTCCAATTTGATTTTTACGTAAAAAAATTGATTTATACGAAACAAGCGCTGCTTTAGCATCAACAACAGGAATTAATATTGAGCGTTTAAAAATTAGTATTTATTTACTAGTGGCTTTATTAGCAGGATTAGAAATTGTTTTAGTTGGTTATATAGCTTTATTAGGAGTTATTGGCGCTAGCGTTGCACGTCAATTATTTGGTAATAGAACAGGTATTACAATGTTTGCAGCATTTTTAATCGGCGCAACTTTAGTGTGTTTTGCGTTATTAATTTCGGTTAATTTTAATACACAAGTACCAGTTGGTTTTTTATCAACAACAATTATTACACCTTATTTTATGTATCTAATTGTGAGAGGAAAATAAAAATATGTTTAAAATTTTTGCTAAATACTTTTGCAATCATCAATTAGATCGGAATCAAATTATTAATGCAAGTAAAAACGACGCTTTAATTATTAATAATTTATCTTATAGATATCACAAAAAACTTCCTGAAGTTTTAAAAAATTTATCATTTAGTATTAAAAAAAATTCATTTACAACAATTTTAGGACCAAATGGATGTGGTAAGTCTACAACAGCGAAAGCGATTGTTAAATTATTAAAACTTAAAAAAAATATTATTAAAGTGTTTGATAGAAACATTAATGAATTAAGTTTTAAACAATTAGCACAATTAATTTCTTACATTCCTCAAAGTATTGAAATTCCCCAAGGCACTCGTGTTATTGATTTTATTACGTTTGGTCGTAATCCATATTTAGGATTTAGTGGTATTTTAGGAAAAGAAGATAAATTAATTATTGATTTAGTAATTAATGAAATGCAACTGCACGATTTAAAAGAAAAATTTATGCAAGAATTATCTGGTGGTCAGCGCCAAAAAGTTATTTTAGCATTGTGTTTAGTTCAAGATACTCCAATTATTTTATTAGATGAACCAACTACATATTTAGATATTAAAAATCAATATGAATTACTTGAATCACTAAAAAAATTACAAATTTTACGTCAAAAAACAATTATTGCAATTTTACATGATATTAATCAAGCTATTCAATATAGTGATGAAGTTTTTGTCTTAAAAAATGGGCAAATCTATGCAAATGGTAATCCAAATGAAGTTATTACTAAAGAGTTATTAAAAAACGTTTATAACATTGATGCTCAAATTGATATTGTTGATAATCAAAAAATTGTTCATAAGATTAAAGTTAAAGATTATTTATCAAATAGTGAATAATATTTTAGTAATTAAAGTAAATAAATTAAAATATTATAATATACGTGTATTAAACTCATGATTTATTTGATAACTAAAAGGAAATAATATATGAATTTTAAAAGTACCATCGTTAATAAAAAACCGATTGATTGGAAACACACAATTGTTTTAGAAGAATTAAATGTTGATCCTAAAGCATTAGAAATGCATAAAGAAAGAATTAACACAGTTTTTGCAAAACAAACTGAAGAACAACATTCTCAACAATTACATAACATTATTGTTCGTGAAAATTTGTTTAATAAAGCAATGACATATCTTGCTGATTTTTATGAAATTGATGTTAATGAAGAAGATATTAAAGATTTAGCACCACGTATTAAACAAGCATTTGGTGTTGAAGATGAAAAGTTAGCTTATGAAATTGCACAAAAAATCATCGCTAAAGCACTAATTTTTCAAGATTTACAAAAAGAATTTACAATTGAAATTAAAGATGAAGAATTAACAAAAATACTTGAATCATACTATGAAGAGACAAACTTATCAATTCGTGACTTTAAAGAAAACAAAGCACAATGAGAAGCTGCAAAATCAACATTATTAGAAGAAAAAACAACAGCGTTTATTGTTGATAAATTTGATCGTGATTTATCAATTCTTGAAGCTAATATTCGTAAGAAAATAGCTGAACAAATGGAACTTGATAAAAAGATAAAGGAAATACAAGACAATAACAAATCAAAACAAAACGCTGACAAATAAAACTTACATTGTTCGCTATATTATCTTAAAAATAGCTATGGATCAATATAAAATAAATGAATTGATTCCTAGTGAGTATAAACTAGCAAGTTATTTTAATTGTGGACGAATCACTATTCATAATGCTTATGAAGTATTAAAAGTTTTAGGCATTGTAACAACAATCAAAGGAAGTGGTTATTATGTTTATTCAAGTATTGATCACTTTACTAACAAGGCTTTTGCTAATTTATACAAAACCATTGATAATATTAAATACGAACAATTTCTAATTGATTTTGAATATCATGGTAATAAGTTTAATTCAATCACTAAATTTAGTTTAATTAAAAATAAAAAAATAATTGCAGTATCATACTATATAACACCAAATAATATGGATTTAGAACAATTCGATACTAATAACATTAATATTAGTAAACAATTAATTCTTTCTGGTTTTGATGATTTTTTTAATGTAAAAACACAAATTAATTATGAGAATATTAATTTATTAAAATCAATTTTAGAAGATGAAAATATTAAATTTAACACACCAATTATTTTAAATAAATTAACTTCATCATCATTAAAAGTAGAATTATTAATTTTAACACACATTAGCAAAGAATATTTTGATTATGAAGAGACTAATAAATTAATTATTAATTAAAATCAGCCACTAAAGTATAAAATACTTAGCTTTAGTGGTTTTTAATTTAAGTTAAATCTGTTAAAAAAGCCACGCATAATAAATAAGTTGTTGCAATAATTTCATCACTACTTGCTGAACGACTAATAACACTAACTTTTGTTAAGATATTACTAATATATGTACCGACTGTTAAATAATTAAGTTTTGTTTGATAAATTTTAAAAACAGTATTTGCAATACTTATATTATCAAAAACATAATGATTAATATGGTATTGATGGATATTAGGTACTTTTTTATTACGAACTTTTAAATCAACTACAGCATCGAATTGAATTGGGCCAATAAAATCAAAATTTTTATTTTGATAAATAACATCATTTTGACTTAAATAACTAATATATCCCACATGATTGTTTAAAACATCAAAATAATTTCTACTAATTGTGCATGAATATTTTGCTGCATCAATCATTTGTTGTTTATTCAAGTTTAAATTTAAAGCACAATCACTCATAAAAATTAATTCTCGTTTATTAATCATAACCATTGTACTATATGCGATCGAACCGTTAGGATTTTTCAAAATCTTTAAGATACTACTAAAACAAGTTTTTGATGACAAGTTAGCACCCACAATTAAAACATCGATTTTTTTTAAATAACTTAAACAAACAGCAAAATTTAAATTGTCATTAACTGCTATTTGGGCATCATTTCGACTCTCACCTTTTAATTTTCGTAATTCATATCAAATCTCTTCGCATTCATTAATAATTTCTGGTGTTTTAAAAGATGACAAATCTACGATATTAATTAAAGTATCTTGACTTAACATTTTTTTTGCTTTATCAATTTCTAAACTTTGTTCAATAAATAAAACTTTTATTGGTTTTTTTGCTAGATTTTTTAATTTATTTTTTAACTTATTTATAGAACTCAACATGATTTTTTTCCTATTTTTTTAGCAATTAACTTTATATATTGCTATTAATAAATATTATAATTATTATATTCGTTATAAGGAGTTTGTAATGGAAAATAAAAAATACGAATGAGATCTTGATGATTTATTAAACAACAAATCATTAGATGATTTATATGCTGAATTTGAAGAAAAAAAAGCTAAATACATTAAAGCTTTTCCAACTTTTTTAGATTCAAAACAAAATTTTGCTCAATGACAAATTTTAGAAGAAGAATTCACAATTGTTGCAAATCGTTTTTATAATTATGTATCAAATAATTTAAATACTAATGTTGTTGATCCAAAATGAAATTCTTGATCACAAAAACTATCAGCTTCTTTTTATGAATTAGAAACAGCATTAAGTAATTATAATAGTGTAGTTTTAGCAAACGAAGCAAAGATTAAAGAATATTTGACAGATTCTCAATTAAATGTATATACACGCAAGTATAATGAAATTTTTCGTTATCAACCACACACATTAAATAATGAACAAAGTAAGTTATTTTCAACATTAATACGTGCTGATGAAGGTTTTTCAACAATTTTTTCAACATATACAAATAATGATATGAAATTTAGTGATGCTATTGATGCAAAAGGTAAAAAACACCCAATTAAGAATGAAGCAGAAGCTTTTGTTCATTTAAAATCAAAAGATCGCGTTTTGCGTAAAAGCGCTTATTTATCAATGTATAGAGCATATTATGATTCACGTGAATCAATTACAAAAATGTTGTACTACAACTATTTATCATTAAATCAACAAGCAAAAGCAAAAAACTTTGATGATTATATTGCTAAAGCAGCATTTGATGATGTTGTTGACAAATCATTAATTACTTTAATTTATGATCAAGTAAAACTTTATAAAGATACAAATGAAGATTATAAAAAAGTACGAAATACATATTTAAAAAAATTAATTAAAGTTTCAAAGATCGAACCTTGAGATAATGGACTACCATTAATTTCTAAAAAAATTGACATTCCAATTGAAGAAGCAAAACAAATGGCTATTGATTCATTATCAATTTTAGGTGATGAATATGTAAGTAATATTAAACGAGCATTCGATGAAAAATGAGTTTCATGATTACCACAAAAAGGGAAACGTGGTGGGGCTTATTCAATTGGTGGCACAAAGGGTATTAGTAAATATTATATTTTAATGAACTATACTAACTCATTACGTGATGTACAAACTATTGTTCATGAATTAGGCCACTCAATGCATTCGTTATATTCTAATCGCACACAAAAAATTTATAGTGATTACAAGATTTTCTATGCGGAAATTGCATCAATTTCAAATGAAGTTTATTTAAACTACTATTTATTAGAAAAATACAAGAACGATCTTGAAATGAAATTAATGATTTTAGATGAAATGATTAGTGGGTTCTTCGCAACAACAACAAGACAAGTAATTTTTTCAAATTTTGAATGAATTGCTAATGAATTAATTAATAGTGGGGCACCATTTACGGCAGATGTTGTTATGAAAGAATATCAAAAACTAGAACTTGAATATACTAACAAACCAATTGTAGAGGATCTAAATTCAATTTATTCATTATCAAGCATTACTCCACTTCGTATTCCTCATTTTTATGTAGGTAATTTTTATGTATATAAATATGCAGTAGGTCAAGTTGCAGCAATTATTTCAGGCCATCGTGTTTTCACTAAAGTAACAGGTGCAAAACAAAAAGTGTTTGATTTCTTATCAAGTGGTGGTTCAAAAGATCCATTAGATACAATTAAATTACTAGGTGTTGATTTAACAAAACCACAAGCATGACAAGAAGCCTTAGAAATTGTTAAATTATGAATTAAAGATTATAAACAAACAATTGCTTTACTAAATAAAAAAAGAAGCAAAAAATAATATTTAAATTTCAAAAGGTTTAATATGAGTGACGAACAAAAAACTAAATTAATAGAATTGAAGCAAAAAGTTAATGATCTTGAGTTTGAATTAGATAAAATTAAAAATGAATTTATGATGAAAATAATCATAGCCGTTATTTTAATCTTTTTTTTAACCATAGTAGGGCTATTTTATTTAATAATAAATTTATCAAGAATTATTAGTTTAAATCAAAAAAGAAAATCATTGGAATTAAAAACCAAAGAATTAAACCACGAAATTAATAAAATAGAAATTTCATTATTGTAATCAAATTAATTAAAATCTATTTTTCGTTTTTCATAAAAAAAGATTGAGTAGTTAACACAGTCAATCTTTTTTTATTTTTAACTTTTGGATTCCAAAAATAAAAAAACTAATAAAAGCAAATTTAAATAATGTTATGATTAACACATTAAATTTTTAGGAGTAAATTCATGAGTAAAAAAATCAAAATTTATTTAGCTGGTCCTTTATTCACCTTAGCTGAAATTAATGATCGAAAACAACAAGCTAGTTTAATTAGAAAAACATTTAAAGATGAATTACCAAATTATGAACTTGATCTTTTTAATCCGATCGAAGTTAACGACGAATTAGGTGCTAATGCACATAAACCAAATATCTTTTTTTATGAATCAGATATTAAATTTATTGATCAAACTGATATCGCAATTATAGATATTGATAACACTGATGATGGCACCATGGCTGAAATGGGTTATTTTGTAGCACTTCAAAAACACGTTAAACCAACGTTAAAAATTTATATTTTAAATACTGATTGAAGAGTTCACAAACACCGCAATGAAGTTTTAAACAAGTTTTTAGATGGTATGATATTATCACATTGCCAATATTTTACTAATTTTACAGATTTACTTAATCATTTATTAATAGAATTAAAAAAATAATTCAAATCAATCAATTATATATATATATATATATATATAGGCACTAGTGGTTTTTAAACTCACACACCTACTTTTTTTTACTATCTGATTGTGATGAATTATAACATTGTATTTGATAGTTGTATTTTTTTATGATAGTTTTAATTTATCATATTTTTTAATTAGTATAAACTTTAACACTTTAGGTTTAACAATTGGAAATAAAAAAAATACAAAATGTTTGATTTATTAACATTTTGTAGTATTGTTATTAGTTTTTATATATCACCTTTAAAATATTACTAATTCCATTTCAATTTTATTTTGTTTTATCTTTCATGTGAGGAAATAATAAAACATTACGAATACTATCATTACTTGTTAACAGCATTACTAAACGATCAACACCGATTCCCAAACCACCTGTTGGAGGCATACCATATTCTAAGGCCTCAATAAATTCCATATCTAATTCACTTGCTTCGTCATTTCCTAATTTAGCTTCTTCTAACTGTGCGATAAAACGTTCATATTGATCAATTGGATCATTAATTTCACTATAAGCATTAGCAAATTCTTTTTGACAAATAAATAATTCAAAACGATCTACAAAACGAGGATCACTCTGATTCTTTTTAGTAAGTGGAGAAACTTGTAACGGATGACCATATACAAATGTTGGTTCAACTAATTTTTCTTCAACAAAAGTTTCAAAAAAAGCATTAACGATATGACCAAAGTTTTTTTGATGATCTAATAATTTAACATGGTGTTTTTTTGCTAATTCAATTGCTTGTTCATCGCTTTTAACTTCAAAAAAATTAACACCAACATATTCATTAATTAAATCAACCATATGAGCTTTTTTAAAAGGTTTATTTAAATCAATACTAAAACCTCTAAATGTAGGATTTAATAAGTTTAATTTAGTAGCAATATGACGAATTAAATCTTCAGTTAGTTGCATAATATATCATAAATCAACATATGCAATATATAATTCAACTGAAGTAAATTCAGGATTATGAGTACTATCCATTCCCTCATTTCGAAAAATTCTACCTATTTCATATACTTTTTCAAAACCCCCAATAATACACTTTTTTAAAGCAATTTCAGTAGCAATTCTTAAATAATATTCTTTATTTAAAGTGTTATGATGTGTAATAAAAGGACGAGCAGCAGCACCACTTAAAATATCTTGCAAAACAGGCGTTTCAACTTCAAAAAAACCTTTATTATCTAACCAATTACGCATTTCACGTATAATTAAAGATCGTTTTATAAAAGTATTTTTTGTCTCATCGTTAACAATTAAATCTAAATAACGTTGACGTGCTTTAATTTCTTCATCAACCAATCCATGATACTTTTCAGGGAGAACTTTTAGACTTTTAGCAACTAATCGAATGTTTGTAACATTTAAAGTAATTTCATCACTATTAGTTTTCATTGCTACACCTTCTAATTCAATAATATCACCAATATCTAATGATTTAAAAGTTGAAAAAACCTCTGGAGCAACATTTTTTTTATTAATATAAATTTGTAACTTTGCTGAAAAATCTTGAATAATCCCAAAGGTTTGACGTATTCCGATTAAACGACCAGCAAGTGTCAATTTCTCTAAATCCATATTATGTAATTCTTCTTTGCTAAAATTTTTATATTTTTCAGCAAAGTCTTTTAAAAACATACTTCTATCAACTTTTGTTATTAAAAAAGGATTTTTATTTTGGTTTTTTAATTCTTGTAAGTGTGTACGACGGATTAATTCTTGATCACTAAATTTTCTTTCCATAAATAATTTACCTATTATTAAAATACACTATCTTTTTATTATCTCATATTCAAAATTTTAAATAAATATAAAGTGTTTTATTATTAATTTTTTATAGTATTTATAATAATTAATTTAATTGAAAATAAAGTTTATATAAAATTTTTAAATATAAATCTTCAACATAAATAACTTCGCAATCAAAATACTTAAATTCATTATTAATACGATGGTCATTATTCATTGAACGGCACAATTCATTTAAAATCAAATCAAGCAAATAAAGTTTATAAATAGCGTGTTTTTGACGATCAAAAACATTATTTAAATTATTTTGATCAATAAAATAATCGATTGGAGCAAGCATATCGCTTTCTTTGCTACGATGCGCGTATTCATTTAAATACTCATGAAATGATAAGTTTTTACCACCGAATTTATTTTGCTTTATTTCTTCAAAGACCGCATCGCATTTTTCTTCTCTAAATAAGGTATAAGCGAAATTAAAATTTTCATAAAATTTATAATCATCTCAATTACCTAATTGGTAATCGTTAACAATCTCTTTTAATATACTAAATTTATTAGCAATTCATTCATTATCTTTAAAATCAACTATATTTAGAATTTCTAGTTGTTTAAAGACCTCTTTTTGAACAGGTTCATTTAATAAAACAAATTCATAATGAATTTTTCTTGTATGTTTATCATGTTTATATAATTTATAAATAAATTGACACAAAACAATAAAATCTTTTTCATCTAAGTTGTTAATAATAAATTGTTTTGCTTCTTGTTGTAGACGTTCAATTCTACGTTCGCGTTGTTTTCTTAATTCAATAAAATAAATATTAAAAGAAATTGATAGTGTTGCAATTAACGAAAGTATACTAATTACTAACGTGGTTATGTCTAACGATGTCATGGAATCTCCTGATTGTTATATATGTATTTAACTACCTTTATAATATCATACTATTGCAATTATTCATTAAAATTTGCATAGTAAAGTTCTTGATAAAAAGGCGAATTCTTAATCAAATAATCATGATTCCCTTGTGCAATAATTTCACCATCTTTAATTACAAGAATTAAATCAGAGTTAATAATTGTTGATAATCGATGGGCAACAATAAATGATGTTCGTCCTTTTAGTAAATTATTAATTGCTAATTGTAATTTATGTTCGGTTTGCGTATCCACAGAGCTTGTTGCTTCGTCTAAAATAATAATTTTCGCATCAGAAATAATAGCACGAGCGATAGTTATTAATTGTTTTTGACCTTGTGATAAGTTTTGTTTTTCATCAATAACTGTAGCATAATCCTTTGGAAATGAAAGGATCAAATCATGAACTTGAGCTTTTTTAGCTGCTGCAATAATTTCTTCTTTTGTTGCATTCATTTTACCTTTTTTGATATTCTCATAAATACTTTCACTAAATAAAAAAGGATCTTGTAAAACAATAGAAATATGTTCACGCACACTTTCACGGGATTTATTTGTAATGTCAACATCGTTAAAATAAATAAAGCCATTATTAATATCATAAAATTTATTAATTAAGTTAGTAATTGTTGTTTTTCCAGCACCTGTGGGTCCAATAATAGCAATTCTTTGGTTCTTTTTGGCAACAAAATTAATATTTTTTAAAGTAGGCGTATTTTTTAAATAATTAAAATTAACATTTTCAAAACGCACTTCAATGCCTTGAGAGGCATCAATTATTAATTTTTCATTTCAATTTATCTCATTAGGAGTTTTAACAATTTCATCAATTTTAGCAAGTGATGTTCTAGCAACGATAAAAATAGGAATAGTATTTGATAATTGACTAAAATTATCACAAAAGAAATTACCAAATAATGAAATACTAACTAAACCACCAAAAGAAATAATATTCGTTGTTGGATCAATATTATTTATAAGCCCTGGCAAATGAATTCCTTTAATAGAAATTAATAAATAAGACACAATTAAAACGGCATTCATTAATCGCATAGAAAAGATACTTCAAGGAAAAATAATTTGAGAACTATATTGAGCTTTAATTCAATTTTTATATAATTTTTTAATCATATTATCTAATTTTTTTATGAAAAAAACTTGTTCATTAAAATTAGCTACAACGTTTTGCCCATAAATCATTTCTTCAATATATCCGTTCATTTCACCAAAATTTTGCCGTTTTATGCGCATTAATTGATGGGATTTTTTAAATATCAAAATATTAAATAGCATTACTAGAACATAAATGACAATTCCAATTAAAGCAATATAAGGACTTGTTATTAATAAAGCAGTTCCAAAACCAATTGCGCCAAATATAGCTTTATTTAACTCAATATAAAAATTAACAATTCCATCTTGTACACTTGTTGGATCACTTAGTGTTTTAGTAAAAATTTCTCCGCTTTTATTAATATCAAAATACTTCATTGGTAAATAACGAATACGATTAATCACCATCATTGATAAATGGGATTCAATCTTAAAAGATATTCGAATGGCAAATTCGTTGATAATTAGTAAAAATATAAATGAGAAAAAATAAATTCCTATCAATCCTGCACACATTTTAACTACTGTATCAACAATACCATTAGCAATAGCATATTTATCAACCGTTTCTTGTAATAAAAAAGTTGCTGCAATAGTTGTTGATAATCAAAAAATAATGGCAATTGACAAACCAATAAATACTTTTTTAAAATCCTTAAAATAATAATAAATTAAATAAAGTTTACTTACAGGTTTATTGGTTTGTAGTTGTTGGCTCATATTCTGCTCCTTTATTTATTTGATGTTGATAGATATTTTTATAAACTGCACAAGTTTTAAGTAATGTCTCATTATTACCAATTCCAACAATCTTACCTTTATCCATTACAATAATTTTGTCACAGTCTAAAATATTATTAATTCTTTGAGCAATAATAATCGAATTCTTAAATTTAATTTGTTGTTTTAGTGCAGTTAAAAACTTTTTTTCAGTGATCATGTCTAATGCGCTAGTTGAATCATCTAGCACTAAAGTTCTTGCGTCGCGCAACAATGCACGCGCCATTGCTAGACGTTGTTTTTGTCCTCCAGATAGATTTTGAGCCCTTTGTGCTACTAGAGATTCTAATTTTTCATTCTTAGATTCAATAAAATCCTTAGCTTGTGCAATTTCAATAACTTCGTTGATTTTGTTTTCATCGACATCTTCTAAACCAAATAATACGTTATCACGGATAGTTCCATAAAAAAGCAAAGGGACTTGTTCATTAAGGCTAAAAGCAGCTTGCAAACTTGTTTTTTTAATATCTTTTAAAGGAATATTATCAATAAATATTTCTCCGCTATTTGGTTCTAATTGATGCATCAGTAATTTAATTAATGTCGTTTTTCCAGCACCTGTGGTTCCAATGATTCCTACGCGATCAGTGTCTTTAATTGAAAAAGAAATATTTTTTACTGCTCATTTTTTTGAATTATGATACCTAAAACTTACATTTTTGAATTCAATATTATTGTTATTAATTTCTTTTGTACCATTATAAACAATTTGATTTTTATAAAAAATTAAATCATCAATTCTTTTAATACTTACTATAGATCTAAAATACTGTTCGCTTCCAAAACCAATTAACGCAATTCCTAAAACTAATAAATTAGTTGATTGCATGATTGATAAAATGTTTGTTGCTTTCATAGAATTAGTACAAATTCCAATAATTAAAATAACCGGAGTAATAACATAAATGATAAAAGTAACAATAGCTATGCTTACTTTACTAATTCGATTGGCAATAATAGACTTAGAAACATTATCTTTTCATTTAAAATCTAATTTTGTTAAAAAAAATGCATCTAATAAGAAAGAACGAATAACTTTTACTCCACTAACATTTTCTAATGACACTTTCGCTAATTCATCATTAGCAACACGCATTTTATTTCAATTTTTAGCATTAAATTTTGAAATAATCATAAAAATAATAATTGTTGATAAAGCCATTAAAACTACAGTTAAAGGGATTTGTCATAAATTACCACTAATAATGAATAATAATATAATTGCCCCAATGAAATAAAAAATTCCCATAATTACAGGTCGTGTTAAAAAGATAATTGTTTTTGAAAGTTCTTCGACGTCTTTTATTGAAGTTGTTAATAAAATTGATTGATTAAATTTTTGTTTATCTGCATATGTTAAGAACATTGTTTTTTCAAAAATTTTCTTTTGTAAACGACTTTCAACAATAATTTGAAAAACGGTTGAAATGTAATTTGTAAAAATAGAAAATATTGCTCATCCTATAGCCATGGCGATTAACACACCGCCATAAATAAAAGCGTCAGCGGTTGTTGATGCATAATTACCATTATTAAGAATTGATAATAAAAGAGGAGAACCAATTACTAATAAAACTTGTACTAAATTTAAAAATAAAATAAAGAAAAATAAAAATTTATGTTTTATTAACAAAATCTTTCAAACACTTTTCATTATAATTCCTCCTTTAATATTAAAATAAACGCGTTTCACGCGCTAAATCTCTTTTTTTTATATCCTCACGTTTATCATGAAGTTGTTTACCTTTTCCTAAAGCAATCTCTATCTTTAGTTTATTATTTTTCCAATAAATTTTGGTTGGCACGATTGTCATATGTTGTGTTTTCACTAAATGTTGAAGTCTAATAATTTCTTTTTTGTGTAATAATAGTTTTCGATTCCGGTACGGATCTTGATTAAAGTTATTACCCTCAAAAAAATTTGCAACATGCATATTTAAAATTAAAGCTTGATTTTTAATTATTTGGACATAAGCTTCATTAATTGAGCAATTAGCACGTGAAATAGATTTAACTTCAGTTCCTTTTAAAACGATTCCACATTCAAAAAAATCTAATAATTCATAATTTCGGCGTGCGTGTTTATTTGATACAATCATTATTAAAAATACTAAAAACCTTTCTTTATTAATAAATTGTAAAGTTTATTAGTTCAAAAGAAATTTTAATCACGAAAAAGTTATATTTTATATAAAAATGTAACATTTTATGACAATTAGCAATTAAAAAACGACTAAATATTTACTTTAGTCATCTTCTTTGTGTATTATAAATAAATTTTTTAAGTCTTATATTTTTTATTGTGCAACTAGTTCAAAATCAATTTTTCTTGTAAGTTTGTTAGCTTCAATAACACGTACACGAACTTTATTGCCAACAGTAATAATTTTCTTTCTTTTTTGACCAACTAAAGTCATGTTTTCAGGAATAAAATCATAAAAATCATCTTTTAAATTTTTAATTCTAATTAAACCTTCAATTGTATTTTCGAGTTCAACAAAAACACCAAAACTAGAAACTGTTGTTACCACACCAATAAATTCTTTACCAATATGTAAATTCATATATTCAGCAAATTTAGCAGCATTAACATCACGTTCAGTCTTAACTGCTATAATTTCATTTTTATTTGATTCTTCAGTAATTAACTTTAGTTTATTTACTAATTCTACTCGCTGTTTATCTGTATAACTTTGAGAATCAAAAATAAACATTCATAATAAACGGTGTACAATTAAATCTGGATAACGCCGTATTGGTGATGTAAAGTGTGTATAGTTATCAGATGCTAAACCAAAATGTCCCGTATTAATAATTTCATAAGAAGCTTTAGCCATTGATCTTAATAATAATTTACTAATTAATGGTAAGTTAACATGATTATCATTCATTTTTAGTCAATTTGAAATAGTGTTAGGTTGAATGTTCTCAAAATCATGTGAGATATTGAAACTCAATTTTTTTGCCTCAATTTCAAATTTTTGTAAGTTAATAATTGATGGTTTATCATGAACACGATAGATAAAAGGCATTTCTAAATTAAATTCTTTTAGTGTTTTATCCATGTGTTCTTCAGCAAACATAGTTACAGCCTCATTAGCAGCAATCATAAAATCTTCAACCATCATTTGAGCAGTTTTACGTTCGTAAATTTTAATATCAATAGGGACACCAGTTTCATCTAAAATAATTTTTGGTTCTTTAATATCAAAATCAACATAACCATCTTTAATTTTTTTATTTCTTAAAATATGGTGCAATTCTTTAGCTTCTAATAACATTTCTTTCATAGTTAATGTTGCTGATTCAAAACGTGATTTTCCTTCATAAAAATCATTAACTTCATCATATGACATTTGACGATAATTTTTCATGATAGCAGGATAAACATCTTTTCAACATATTTTTCCATCTTTGTCAATTACCATATCACATGTTATACACATGCGAAACTCACCTTCGTTTAATGAACAAATATTATTAGAAATATTATGCGGAAGCATTGGAATAACACGATCAACTAAATATGTTGATGTTCCCCTTTTAAAAGCATCAGCATCAAGAATGGTGTTAGGTTGTACATAAAAACTAACATCAGCAATAGAAATACCTAAAAAGTAACGTTGATCATTTAATTTTTTAACATAAACAGCATCATCAATATCTTTAGAACCAACAGGATCAATAGAAATAATTTCACGATCAATTATTGAACGTCGAATTTTGTTTTGATGTTCATCAACATAAAATTCTAATTTTGAAGCCAAATCAACAACTTGTGGATCAAAAGTTGGATCAATACCATTATCATAAACGATTGATAAAACATCAGAACCAACATCGTTTTTATGACCTATGATATGAACTAATTCTGCAATAGCATCTTTTGTTGTTTGCGAAATAATTTTAAAAAGAATTTTGTGACCATTAACTAAACCGGTAGTATCTTTTAAATTTATATTTAAGTAAAATAAAGGATCGTCAACAAAAATGTAATAACCACCATTAGGAAGAGTTATAAATTGACCAACATAATGGTCTTTAGCATGCCCAACAATTTCAATTACAGCAGCATCTTGCAGGTTGTTTTTAGGTTCTTTTTTTAACTTTACAAATTTAACTGAATCTTTTTTTAAAGCCCCATTTAAATATTTTTTGTTGACGTAATATTCAATTTCAGTATTATCTTCTTTAATGAAGCCATCACCTTTTGAATTGATAGTAATTATTCCTTGTTTGATCTCGTGATCAAATTCATAATCTAGATAACCAATAACCAATCGATTATTTTCTAATTTTTTAATAGTATTTTCTTGAATTAATAAATCAATTAGTTTATAAACATCAGTTTTATTTAAAGTGGGTATTTTTTCTAACACTTTTTTAGCAAGAATAGCAGCGGGTATTGGGCGCTCTTCCTTAGAAATTACTTCGGTAATAGTTTGTTTCGTAAAATCACTCATCTAGCTCACTCTATAAAAAATTATTATTAAAATCATAACAATTGTTAATAAAAACATAAAGACTTGTAAACCTTTAATTCAACCACGGTCTTTTGTTTTTTTAAAAATTTCTAGATCTTGTCCATTTAAACTTGACAATCCACCAGATGGTGAAGTTCTTGATAATAATAAACCTATTATTAAAGCTAGAACACTAAACAAGATTAAAACAATTGTTAATGCCATATTTTTATTCCTTGATAATTAATAACTATTATTATAACATTTAACAAAATGATAACCCCTAGTTTAATTTTTAAACACGAGGTTATCATTTTGCTTATTTAGTGTCGTTTTTATTTAAACCTAAATCAAAGAATGTAGGTGCATGATCAGAAATATCGTTACGAATATAAAATAATTTATCATGATATTCATTAGGGTATAAACTACGCACTTTTTTTAACCATTCTTGATCAACAATTTGATCTTCATATACATTTCATAAATTATAAATACTTGGATTAGAAATAGTTAAACCATTAACTTGAGAAAAAATTTTATCATAAGGGTTTGAAAATTCACCAGGATTTACACTTAATGATGATTTAAATAAGTCATTATCGCTAAAAACACTACTATAACCATTTTGAATTAAAGTTCTAAAAACTCATTGTTGATTATGTAAACGAATATTAGTATCACCTAAAAAGAAATAATCATCATCCTTATTGTTATCAATTTTTTTAATTTCTTCCATAACTTTGACTAATCGTTCAGCATCGTCCACTTCACGACTTCCTTGTTCATATTTATTAATCATTTGGTTCGTTGAAATTACTTTTTTATTAACTAATTCTGTACGTTTTAGTAGATGCTCTTTCTTTTGATATTCTGTATTTGATGGATAAGTTCCAGGACTATCAAGATGACCGAAAACCAATGTAAAATCATTTTTAATTTGACCAATTGAAGCAAATTTAATAGCAAATGGTGGACGTGAATAATCAGTTTCTGCTTTTTCATATTTGCCAGGTTGTAATGGATTTGAATAAATATAACCGATTTTATTATTTGCAAACGGAATAGGTTTAACTTTTTTCTTATTATAAATTATCCCAATTCGTTCAGTACTTGTATGTTCGTTTGTTGCTAATTTATCATTTTCACTACCTTTAAGATTATCACTAATTAAAAAATCATAATCATCTGAGCCACTTAACTGATTTAAATACTTAATGATTCCTATCAACGGTAAATTGTTTTGTTCCTGATTGTTATTTTCTGCAGGCCAAATTTCTGTTAATCCAATAATATCGTATTTATTAAATAAAATTGTTTTAGCTAAAGCATAGTTCTTAGGATCATTTAATCCAGTCTGATGTAGAACATTTCAGTGCCCAATTCTTAAATGATCGGCTTGTTTATTATTAATACTTTCATTAATATGATTGTAAATAAGTGATTTATTTTGGTCTGTTTCATTTTTTTCATAAAAACGATCATCATTTTTACTAAACACACTTTGATCATATTTTTGATCGATTTGTGTTTCTTTTGGTAAGTATGTTCTTAGTAAATCACGAATATTAGTTTGGTCAGCGTATGTTTTATTCAAAAGAGCCTCACTAAATTTTTTATTAAATTTTAAGATCGAATTCATAACACTTACTATAATTTTTTGATTATCATTTAATTCTGTATACGTACCATCTGAATTTTTCAAAAAAACTTTAATAATTCTTTTTTGATGACTTAAAATTAGACCATCTTTTTTTTCATTATCACTATAACTTTGTTCTGATTGTTTTTTTCTTGATTTTTTCTTTGTTTTTGTTTCTTGTAAGTTTTCATATTCAATTTTTAGCGTATTACTAAATTGATATGGTTCGTTGTAATTTTGAGATTTATTCTTGTTAATTAAAAATTCTTTAAGATTTTTAACACTAATTTCTCCTGACACTAACGTATCATTAAAAGGTAAAATTTGATTTAAATTTTCTAGTTTAATAGGTTTAGCAGAAACCAAAGAACGAATAGCATGAGGAGCTAATAGGATAGCTTGCGTTTGTTTAAATTCAAAAGTATGTGTTTGTTTATTATAAAAAGGAGCTTGATAGTATTTTGCTAGTATATCACTTATAAACGCTCCTAAGGAACTAAGTGAATATGTTGAAGAATATAAATTGACTTTTTTATCATTTTTAATCAGTATTTTTTCTCTTAATTGCTCGTATTCATGATCTTTATAATTATTAAGAAAATTATTTAATGTAATCAAATTTTGATTGAAATCAGGATTTTTTTGTGGATTTAATAAATCTTGTTGAGTTATATAATGATATCCTGCATTATCACCGCTTGTTGACAGTTTATCAACAAGCTTAATTTCTGTTTTTAAAATACGGTTATAAGGATTTAGTGTGATCATATATCGTACAAAACCACTATTAGGTTTTGATTGAACAACATTCAAAGGTTGATTATTTTTATTATTAGCAATTACATTAAGTGCTTTATAAGGATTAATAACACTCATTAAATTGACATTATTATCTATTAATTTACTCATTCGTGTTGCTTCTTTATAAAAAGATTTTTCATCATTAGTTAAAGTGTTATTTTCCTTTGCTTTATCTGCTAAAAAACTTGATAATAAAACAATATTTTTAACACCTTGATCCTTAAGCTTATCGGCCTCATCATTAATCAAATTAGCTGTTTGTTCATTACTAAATCATTGAATATTTTTTGTTAAATTAAGATTAGATTCAAAATTAATTAAATTACTCATTGCTCCAATTAATCCTAATTTAAAACCACCAAAGTTAATAATTTTTGAATTATTAGTCATTTGTATGTTTTTATCACCATCTTTTAGATAAGAGTTAACAGATAAAATACCATCATTACCATATAAAGCTTTGACGTATTCTTTAAAATGCTTTGTTTTTTCGTCAATTAAATCATAACCCCAATTTAAATCAGTATTAGCGATGCTAGTAGCTACTGGATTTAAAAACTTTAATGCGGCTGTTGTATATTGAGCTCTAGTTAATGAAGATATATTATTTTCATAATAATTATTTCCACCCATAACTACAGCAACATTATTCGCACCTCGTTCTTTTTTAATTTTATTAACTTCATTTAATAATCGAATTAACCCGGGTGCTTTTAAATATGTAGTTTGTTTATTATAATCTGGAACAATTTGTTCATCAACAAAACCATTAAACCCACTAATAATAATTAGTTCAACAGTTCTAGCGATGCTATCATCCATTTTAGTTTCAAAACTAAATGTCTGATTGTTTTTTGTATAAATAATTTGATTAGGCGTTTTTGGATCATAAAAATCAATTTGTTTTAGTAGATATTTAACATTCTCATCTAAACTGTCAAAAACAAATTTTTTATCCACTAAATTTGTTTTAGCTGTTTTAATTGTTTTTAATCAGTTATTTTTTTTATCAAAAACATCAAAAACAGCAACCATTTGTAAATTTAACTCTTTATTTATGTCAAAATCCAATGTAAATTTTGCTGTTTCTTTATTGAAGACATTATTTTTTAAAACAATATCAATATTTTTAGCTTCAAGATTTAAATTACTTATTTGTTTTGGTTTTATAACTTCTTGCTTTATTTTTTTCTCTTTTGCGCATGTAACTAAAAAAGGAATTATTGCACTAGTTAAAATAGTTCCAATAGCAATAAAACCAAACATTTTCAATTTATTTTTTTTACAAACCACTTTATTTTAAACTCCTTAATTTGTATAGACAAGTTATATATAAAAATCTTAACAAGCTATAAGAAAAAATGATGAAAAATTTATACAAATATTTATAATATTTTTAAATATCTAAAATTAGCTTTTGAAAACTTTTTTAAAAAAAGATGTTTTATTTTGCACTTTTGAAACTAAACAAAACATATTAATGGTGAACATTTTAATAAAAAACCTCGGTAATTAATATAGTTACCAAGGTTTAAATTTAATATAAATTAATAATTATTAATGATCTTGAGAAATATCCTTATTTGAACCAATATAGGCAAAAACATCTGGACTTTGTTTTAAATATTTACCTTCTAAAATACGAATTACACTTTCAACAGTCTCTTTTAATGGAACAAACTGACCAGGAGCTTTTGTGAAATGTTCAGTCATAAAAAAGTTTTGTGTAAAGAACATTTCTAGCTGTAAAGCTTTTTTAACAATAATCTTACTTTCAGCATCTAGTTCATCAAAACCTAAAATTAAAATAACATCTTCTAGATCTTTATAAGCTTTTAAAACTTTTTTAGTTTCGATAATTGCATTATAATGACGTTCACCAATAATTTTAGGATCAATAGCGTTTGTTGAGCTTGCTAATGGATCAAATGCTGGAAAAATATTTTTAGCAGCTTGTGCTCGCGATAATACTAATTTTCCATCTAAATGATTAAATACAGCGACAGCTGATGGATCACTTAAATCATCCATTGGCAAAAAAATTGTTTGAAATGAGGTAATTGATCCATTTTTATTTCTAAATAATCGATTTTGAATATGTGTAACATCACTTTCTAGTGTTGATTGATAACCTCCAACAGACGGTTTTTTACCTAATGCAGTAGAAACTTCATTTTCAGCTTGAATAAAACGATAAATATTATCAATAAACAATAAGACATTTTCTTTGTTTTGATCACGTAAATATTCAGCAGCAGTAATTCCAATTGGTACAATTGAAGTACGTGCACCAGGAGCTTCATTCATCTTAGAAATAAACATTACTGAATTAGGCATTAAATTAGAAGCAGTCAATTCATTATATAATTCAATTGCTTCACGTGAACGCTCTCCTGAACCAATAAAAATATTTGAATTTGCTTGTTTATGTCTGTTTAAGTTAAAAATGATTTCTTTCATTAAAACTGTTTTACCAACTCCAGCACCACCAAAGATTCCTAATTTATATCCTTTTAGAATTGGCATAAAAAAATCAATTGCTTTAATTCCTGTCTCTACAATTTCTATACTTTTATCAACATATCGCTCGTTTAAAATTGTTGAATTCATTTCAACATATTTAGGTGTTTTATTAGTTTCTAATAAAGGATGTCCCCAAAAATTATAAATATTATTTTTTGAATCATTACCAACTGGGACCATAAAACTTTTGTTTGTATTAATAACAATATCATTAATTGCTAAATCTTTTGATGCATAAACAACAATTGCTCTCGCATGTGTAGCATCAACTAATCTTTTAACTAATAAGAAAGTATTGCCATCATGAGTTGTTAATAAGTGATTTAAAGCTGGTAAGCTGTTTTTAAATTCAATTTCGACAATATCTGATCAGATTTTTATAACTCGGCCGTTATTCATTATTTATCTCCTAAAAATTTTGCTACATTCATTAAAAACTCATTTTGTAAAGGAATAAAACTATGTTCTAATTCAACTTCTCAATTTAAATTTAAGTAATCAGAGTATTGTTTTAGGATGAAAGCAAAGTAGTTTTTCATAATTTTATCATCATAATTTTGAGTTGTTGAAATAGTATTGAATGCTTTTTGAGCATCTTCATAATTATTAATCGCATAATCTAACAACATAAATGCTTTTTGTTCATCTTTAACACCTTTTAAAATGCCTCAGGCAATTAGCTTAGTACTTAAAACAATAAAACGGTATGAAAATAAAGAGAAACCTTTTTGTAAAAACATTTTATCTATTAATTTACCTTTATGCAATAAAAGGCTAGTTTCTTTATTAAATTCATAATCTAACATTGCTAATTTTAAATGACGTTTGTATTGTCTAAAAATTTTATTAATTTCACCTGCTACTTTAGTAATCATTCTTGATTGTACACTTGAACCTGTTCTTGAAACTGATAAATCAATATTAATAGCAGGAACTTTACCAGCAGCAAATAAATCAGTTGAAGTTACAATTTGACCATCAGTAATAGAAATAATATTTGAAGAGATTAATGAAGTAATATCCCCATCAACTGTTTGTAAAATCGGCAAAGCAGTAATTGTTTTACGATTTTTGAATGAACCAGCACGTTCAAGTAATGATGAATGTGAGAAGAATACATCTGAAGGCATTGCTTCTTTACCAACTGGTTTATTTGTTAATAAAGCCATTTCACGAATAATATTAGCGTGTTTTGTTAGATCATCAAATACAATTAATACATCATCTTGATACGATAAGTTTTCAGCATGAGCCATTCCAATATATGGTGCTAAATATTGTTCATATGCTGTTAAAGGAGCATCGATAATAATTGTGTTTTTTAATGCGTCATGAGCCTTTAAAGTTTCATAAACAGTAGTTAATGATTCGCGTTTTTGACCAATTGCTACATAAATACATTTTGTGCCAGCACGGCTTTGATTAATAATAGTATTTAAAGCAATATGCGTTTTTCCAGTTTGACGATCACCAATAATCAATTCCCTTTGTCCTTTGCCAATCGGAATTAATAAATCAATTGCTACAATTCCAGTATTTAATTGTTCATTTAAAGTTTTCACTGTCATTAAATTATGAGCTAAACCAAATGCAGGATTAGTTTGAGCAATTTTTGCTGATGGAAGATTATTAAGCGGTTTTGGTCAAATAAAATTATTATTAATATCTATAATCTTCCCGAAATAATTTAAATCAGTAACAACATTTTCTTCACGATTTGTTTCAATGATTTCATCGCCGATATTAATATTAGCATGTTCATTACTAATTAATAAATAAGCAACATCTTCTTTTGCTGAAATAACAAATAATTTTACTGTTGGATCATTTTTTAAAACAAATATTTGATGATGTTGATAATCATAGATTCCACTAACAGTTATAATATAGTTAAAAATCGATTTAATACGAGGGTTTACCTTAGTGTTTTGCATTTTTTTATTTCCTTTCTAAATTATTAGAATAATTCCCATTATTAAAACAATGATTATCAACACCATTATCACACTATTAATAATTAGAATAACTTTTTTATTTTTTAGTTTTTTAATCAATCCATAAATAATTAAATTAATTATTAAAACCAGTAAGCTAATTACTATAAACGCAATTCCAATCTTACGACGAATTTGTTTATTTACTTGTTTTTGTCTTTCAAGAGATTTTAAAGCACTATCATATGCATTTTTAAAATCCTTAGCTTTGTCCTTATTTGTTTTAATATCGGTTTGATTTGTTAATATAGACATTAAATCAAAATTTTCTTTAATCGGTTGTAAAACATTTAAATATGACTGATATCATTGTTGAGAATTAAAACTACGTTGTGCAACAATCGCCGATAATTGATAAATTAATTGGTTATTTAATTTATATAAATTTGCAATGGTGTTTTCATCACCTTTAATACTTGCAATATTAGCTTTAATTTTATCTTTATTTAATCGAAGAACTTCACTAAACTGTAAGCTAACTTGTTTATAAGCACCAACTAGTTGATATCAATAATAATCATTATTGATTAAAGTGTTATTTAAATAACGAAAGAAATTTTCTTTTGTTAAATTATTAAACTCATTTAATAATCTTTCCTTATCATCGGTGTTGTTTACAAGTTTTTGTTTGTATTTTTCTAAATATTCATTTTGTAATGTTGCAAAAGTTTTTTGACCAATAATTTTATTATCTTTATCAATTTGATTGAATCGCAAAATAAGTTTTTGAGCAGCTTCAATCATTGTAAATAAAGCATTTCTAATATAAAAGTTACGTAATTTCTTATAATCAATTTTCTCATCTAGTCCTAAATGTTTATACAAGTTAATAAAAATTTGTTTAATAGCATTAACTTCATTTAATTTTAGACTATTAAAATTAATATCTAAAATTGGATCATATTTATTAATAATATATGTACGTTGTAGTTTAGGATTAACTTGATCAATAATTTTAACTTTAATATTAATCATACTATTACCATTAACGCCAAAATCTAATACACTATAAAGATAACGTGTGTTAATTGGGTTATTAAAGTAAAATAATGTTTGTTTAAGTTCTGGTTTTAAACTATCAAATTTTGATTTTAATCCACTTAATGATTCATTTGAATATATAGGACTAATATAAGGTAATAATAGTGGTAAAGAAGAAATAATAGCATTAGCTTGTGTTGGGGGAAGATCTATTTCGTTTTGATCACCTTCTACTAATGGTGGTGGTAATGGTGGTGGTGTATCGGGATCTTTTTGCTCATTTGGCTGTTCTTCTTGTTTATCTTCGTTTGTTTGTTGATTTTGTTTTAAATCAAATGCTGTAACACGATCTTTTATTTTAGAAATAAAATAAGCGTTTCAATCATTATAACCTTTAGGTAAAGTTGTATTAAATTGTCCTTTTTCATCACGTGTTAACTCAACATCTTTGTTAATTTGTGGAACATCATTTTCATCATAAATTAATTTATTAATTTCTTTTAAAAATTCAGATTCATATTTTTTTAACGTATCTTTGTATTTTGTTTCTTCAACATCATTAATTTGATCACTTTGTACATCACTAATTTTTCCTTTTGGAGCAACGGCTTTTTGATAATTTAAAGGATCAGTTTTGCCAACTTTGATTTGCTTATATGTTTCTCCATTAAACTCAATATCTTTAATATCATAATTTTTAAGAGTTCCTAAAATTTGAGGAGTATTTAAATAAAAACCATAATCATTAGGATTTTTTAGGATGTTTTCTTTATTTTTCTCAAGATATGACTGCAGATTTTTTAAATAAATTAGTTGTTGAATTTTTTTCTTAAACTCAATTTCTTTATTTTCTAAAATTTCTTCTTGACGTGATTTTACATAAACAATAGCAGTATTAATTCCTTTTTCTAAACTATCTTTAACAGTTTTATTAGCATCAGTTTTAAAAGTATTAAAATTAGGATCGTTTTTAGGAATTTTTGGTTTTTTTTGTTGATTAGGATCTTGATTATTACCATTATTGTTTTCTTGTTTACCATCCTCATTAGCTGCAACAGAAAAAATTAATGGTGAAGCTACAATTGGTATTGTTGCTAGTGAAGCTAAAAATTTTAATTTTATTTTCAATTTATTTCTCATCTTTTTTATACTCCACTAAATTTAATCTAATTTGCATATTAGTTATATATTGTTCTTGTTTTAGATTATCAAGATCTAAAAATTCACTTAGAGTTAATCCTAATTGTTGTTTAGCTTCAAGTTCTAAAATATTATTAGTAATATTTTTATATTTATCTACCAACTCTTTTTTATGATTATTTTTTTTGTTTAATCCATCTTTAATAAAGAAATGTAAATCATTTAATGCTTGAATTTTAACGATGTTATTTAAAACAGAAATATGTGTGTTTTTTAAAAATAAATAAAAAGTTTTTTTATAATCATCATCAACTATTTTTAATAAGATTATTTCATAGGCTAAAACGGTGTTGTTTTCAATTTTTTGTCATGCATTTTCTTCATTAACATTTACATATAATAAACCATTATCAATATTAAACTTTTTGTTTTCAAGTAATGTAATTTGAATATTATAATTATGATTCATAAACACCACCATCGTTATCATTATCATCTTCATTCATATTTTGTCTTGCTAATAAATTTATTTCTTCAATTTGCAACTCTGTCTTTACACGTGTAATTTTACGTTGAATTTTTGAAAGGTTATCATCTAGTTCTTTTAGGATATTATTAGTAGCTACTAGTCCATTTTTTGTTTTATAAAAAGATGATTCAGTAATTAAAGTATTAATAATATTAACTAAGAAAACATTAATTTGGACATTAATAAATTCATTTAAATTTGGATAAATTTTTACTTTTTGAAAATCAATAATATTAGAATCACATTTTTCTAAATTAATAAATTTATCAAAACTAAATTCATTCATTGGTAATATAGTAAAGTGTCCATCATAGTTTTTATTAGAATTAATAACAAAATTAACTTTTTTATAATTATCAAAAGTATATAAAATCATAATCATTTTAGTTAATTGTGTAGTTAAATTTTTAATATTTGAGTCATTAAATGTTTGGAGAACATTTAAATTATGATTCTTACCAAATTCAATTGCTCCTTGACCGATCAAAATAAAATCATCACGATTTGATTTAATCGTTTCTAAGATTTTTTGTTCATAACGCGAATATGAATCAGTACTATATTTTTGCTCTTCAGTTAAATAAATCCATAAAACACGATCATTAATTTTATTTAAAAACTTAAAAATCTTTCGTTCCTCATGTCTTAACATATCATGTTTAATATTATAAATACGCTTTAAACTTAGAATTGATTCTTTTATTTCAAAAGCATTTTTACTAAAAAAAGTTAATCGCTGATTTAGTTTCATAATATTAATTAAAAAAATATTACGTTCGTTACTCACTTTTAAATTAATATTATTTAAATTCTTTTTTTTATTAATTAAATCTTTTAATTGCATACTTAATTTCCTGATTTTTGTTCAATTGAAGCGATAATTTTTTCACTAAATACGAGCACTAAACTACCATTAAGATTTGATTTAAATAAAATCAAATGAGGAAGAATTTGAACAGGATGATTTTGAAGTAATAATTTTTTAATTTTTTGGTTATATGAAATTAAAAAATTATTATAAACAGGATTTTGATCATTTCTAAAATTAATTGCATCAGTTGTAGAATTAGCTTTAGTTACTAATATTGGAATCATAATAGTTGTTGAAAATTTTAAATTTAAATTGAAATTAATAATAAAATTTTCAAATCAAATATCTAGTTTTTTTTCAAAAGCTAATGTAAATTTTTTAACAAAATCTAAATAAACCTCTGATTCAAAACCTAATTTATTATCAAATAAAACTGATGCCATTAATTCTTCATATGTAATTAAATCAACACTTGCTTTTTTTTCTTTATAAGTATTAAATACATCAAAATAATTTGTTGTAGGTGTCAGATTAGATTTATTTTTTTTCATTGTTTAACTCCTTATTTAGCTTATTGATTTTAAAAATTACCATTGTAAATTTAATTGTTAAATAACTAATTAAAGTAAAACTCAAACTAAAATTTAATAACAACATGATTTGTACTAAATTCATTTTCGGTTGAATGTTTGAGAATAAATAGTTATTATGATGATCAGATGTTAATAAATAATCAAAACCTACAATTGCTGCGGTTAAAATAATTAAAATCATAATAACCTTTAATAGCACCAATAATTTAGTTGAAATGTTTTTATTTTGAAATATGTAGATTCCAAACACACTCATTTGTACAGTAATTGTAATAAAAACATTAATTAAAGAAACCACACTCTTAGAATTAAATAATGTTACTAAAAACAAACTTAAACTTAGAATTGTTTGAGTGACTACTAAATTTAATAAAGTATTTAGACTACTCTTTGCGCTTAAGCGTTTTTTTAAAGTGAATACCATATATAGTATTAATATGATTATTGCAAAAAAACTTTGTAAAATATAAACTCATAATAAATGGTTGTTACCAATCGGTAGATTTTCATTTTCGTGCTTATATGCAAAAACTCTTAATAATCAAATAAATATAGCACTAAATAAAAGTAAAATAAATCATAAATTATTCTTAACATAATTACGATCGTAACGTTTATTAATTACTAAAGCGAAAAAATTAGTATTTGCTAAAACAATAAATGTAATTAAAAAGAAGAAGAAAGCAATTAAAATAATAAAATTTTTACCTGATTGAACAGTGAAGATATCAACTATGCGTGTGTAGAAACGATTATCAACAAATAAAAAGTTAGGACTTCTACCTGTATTAATTCATACAAGGGGGGTAATTATTACAAATAATAGTAATAACGCTTGGAAAACCATGGCAATAATTAAATTTTTATAATTACCGTATAATAAAGGGTTAGTTTTTTTAGAAATAAAATAATTAAATATTTCATAACTTAAATTTAATAAAAATAACACTAATAGTAAAAATACTAAATTAAAAACTTCTTTTGGTCAAACACTAAAAAAAGTAAAAAATAGTAAGAAACTAATTGTTGCAATCACTAAATATAAAACGAATCATGGTAAGTATTTTTTAATGGTTGCTCGATGCCAATAAAGATTTGTGAAATTTTTGATTAAGGCATAAAACAGTGTAAAACTTAAAATAAAAAAGCGAAATACAATTAAAAAGTTAAGTTGTAAATATTTAGGGCTGTGTAAATCAAAAAAAGCATTTAGCGATTTTGAAATCATCATTGATTTATTCTCATCACCAAAACCTAAACCAAACAACGTATTTTCAGCAAAGATTAAAAGTAAAATAAAGAATAATAAAGTAATAGCAGATAACAATCCTTTTAAAAATTGATTGATAAAGCTACTTTTTTGTTGTTGCTTTAGCGAATAGTTATCATCATAAATTACTCTATTAACGGAAGTAAATGTTTTTGTATTCATCATATAATTTTCTAATTCAATATAAAAGTTAATTAATTTTTAAATTTAAAAGCACTAGGGATTTGATCTTCACCAAAACCATTAGGGAATAAAGCGGTTGCAATATTTTTATTTTTATATAATGCCATCATTGCTTGGCGATAGGAAGTTTTTTGATCTTTTCCACCACCATAAATCAAATCATATTGTGGTAAGTTATAACTACCATATAATCCATGATAATCATAGCCTTCAGATCGAAAAGCAGCAGCTAAACCTGTTTGGGCAAAGCCATTACCAACATGCCAAATTCCCACTAATTCATTTTTTTGATTACGTAGACTTGTCCCTGATGAACCCCCAATTGGAGAATAATGCATCGGTAAATAATTTAAACCAAACCCAATATAATTTTGATTATCAGTTGATTTATGTACAGTTTTACCAGTAATAGGACTAGCAATAAAAGCATCAAGCAATCCAGGTTTATTAGTAAAACTACGATAACCAATATTATATGACAAGAAATCACCACGATTTATTTGTGTAAGAGGAAACAAAGGAGGATTATGATTTAATTTATTATAAAATTGATAATTAGAATTAATTCATAAACTATAACTTTCACGTCTTGATTCAAATTGTTTCTGATCTTTAATTGGGTCTAAGAAATAATCAGAAGCAGAGCTTGGCCAACCTACAGCATATAATTCATCATATTTATTTGTGTCAAAAGCCTGATTGTATTTTGAATCCAAAGGTACATTAATACGTACATAATCATTTAAATAAGATTTTGATAAAAATTTTATTTGTTCATTTGGTTTTTGTGCATAATCGTTTGTGATTAATTTAGCTAATTCACTTGGATCTAAATTATTATATTTATCAACACTTCAATCTGATCCACTATAAAAATTTTTCGTTACAGAGCCGAGTTTTATTTTTTCAAAATCAATTTCAAAAACAGCAAAATCAACAAATTCTTGTAGGTTATGGTATTTATTTTTTAATTTTGATGTTAATAAGTCACTAGGATTTAATTTTAAGAAGTCACGACCATCATAGATTGTCTTAATACCATTACTAATAGGTTTATCCATATTTGGTTGATTATCTTTACTAACTAAACTAAAACGATAAATATTATCATCAGCGTTCGCTAAACCCAAAGTAGTTTTGGTCTTAACTGTTGGCATTATCTTATTAATACCAAAAACTGTTGTTGTTGATTTTAATGCTTCTGCAACATGTAAATTTGTGCCAAAATACCATTTAGTAGGATATTTATTATCATTTCTTTTTTGATAATCCATAATTCACATTGTTCCAGCTACTACATCAGATTCGCGTGGTTTACCATTTGGCGTTTGAATTTGAATGCCAAATGTTTGTAAAGCAATTTGCTTATACATATCATTAGGCAAAGTTCTAGCCAAACCATTTATTTTCCATTGATCTTTTCCAATTGCATCAACTCACGAAACACTTTTTCCAATTTCAGTTTCGTTAAATGATAAACCTTGGTATTTACCATCTTCATCATATACTGGTAAAGTAAAACCTTTACGAGCAGCAGATTCATAACTATCTTGAAAAACTTGTGGTGCTTTTTGATCAAATTCATTAATTTTTTGTTTATTATTAATTAAATCTTGGCGTATTTGGTATCAATTTACATTTCTTTGATATGCTTTTAATGATTTTAAATAATTTTCATTATCATATAAATAACGTGTTTGTTGATCAGCATTATTGTATTGATTAATTTGAGCTAAGCTAGTTGGTGCAAATCCGTTATTAACTTGCGTTGGCAATAAATCATATTCATCAGCACCATAAGGATTAGTTTTAAATTTATCAACAGGAATAAGAATTTGGAAAGTTTTTTTACTTTTAAGATCCAAAACCTCTAATAATAAAGAAAAAGCTCCCAACTTATTAGCGTTAATTTGTCCACCCTCGTTAATGAATAAAACATCAAGTACACTTAGTTTAATTTTGTCTGTATACTCTTTTTGAATAACTTTTAAACCCATTAATAATTGATTTTTAATTTGTGAAGGTAAAACATTTTCATAATTTAATACTTGTTGATTATTAATTGCGAGATCAAAAGTTTTTTTGAATTGAATAGTATCAATAATTTTTTTTAGCTCAGGCGTTAATTGATTTGAAAAAATGGTGTTATCTGGTTTTTTAAAACCATTTAATTCAAAATAATAACCTTTAATCTCCTTTGTTTTTTGGTTAGTTAACTTATAATAAATAATTAAATCCTGCAAGGAATTTTGTTTAGGATATAAACCTATAATTTCTAGTTTAAAATCTTGATTTTGAATAGGTGAATGTTTTAATTGATTAATAAATATATTTTTTAAATAAGTATTAGCTTTATTTTCATAAGTAAAATTAATTAATTTGGCTATATTATCTAATTGGGAAGTACTTATTAAATTTGATTTAAATTCGTGGGTTGTTAAATTTTGATTTAAATCATTAGTAAAATTATTTTTTTTATTATTACCATGGTCACTACTATTATGCACAATATTTTTATCTTCATGTTTATTATTAACACAAGACGCTGCTAAAGCTGAAACAAACACAATTGGTGTGATTATACTAACGCTTGCAATAAGTTTTTTAATTTTCATAATAATTCCTTCTATTAAATATCAATATAGTTAGCGTCAGAAGCATCACTTACTTTATATCCTAAACCTTCTAATTGTGACTTTAATTCTGAATTATTAGAATCAACAACAACAGATTTAGAATCTAAACTTTCTGCTAGATTAAATAATGTAGCTAAATTTTGAATACCACTTGCAGTTAGACTACCATTACCTTTAATGTAAATACGTTTTGTAGCATTACCATTACTAAAAGTAATTTTACTTTTAGGAGGCATTGGTTCATTAGTCACAATATGTTCACTAAAACCAGCTTCATTTAAATCATTAATTGACATTTCATAATTTTCTTTATCATTAAAGAAATTAACTCTTCTTAATTTACGTTCACGATTGTTTGAAGCTTTTTGTTCGTCTTTAAATATTAAACCCCGTAATGAACGAATTTGAGGGACACGACTAAAGTCTAAACCTTGGGGATAACTATTTCCCACCTCTTTATGATCAGGATCTAATCCTGGACCAAATCCACCTTGAAAGAATGGTTCATTATTTCTTGTTCAATAAACCATTCGTAATCCATCATTAATACGCTTTAATTTTGTTCGAAGATCATTTGCATTATCATTGAAATCATTTTTATCAAAAGAAAGAGTATCAAAAGTAATTCGTGTAGCAATATCTGATCCTTGTTTATATTCTGACGAAACATTATAATCATTAGAATTAATTCATTCTACTTTTCGAAGCGCATTTGGATTAATTGATCATTCATCTAATAATGAATTACCTAATGTATACAACCCAAGTTCTTTAATATGTTTAGTTTCAAGAGCAGAAAGTGCTGACGTATTATGTGAACCAGCAGAAAAGAACAATTCAAGCAATGGCAATTCATTTGGTAAGGCTTTTAGAATATCAGAGAACTTTTGTCCTGAATCTGATTTCCCCATGTTACGAATTCGATATCCTGTAATTTTTTTGTTTTGATTATTTAATTTTTGAATTAATTCCTTTGTTTTTTGGTATCCATCAGGATTATCAGCATCAATATCAACAATATATCCAGTATTTAATTTACCTTCTTGTGGTTTTTGGCGCTCTAGTTTATAAACTTTAATACCATCACCATCTTTAATGCCATACTGTTTGAACTCAGCTGTTGCATCTGATTTATTTCAACCAGGATAATCACCATTAGCTAAACCATTTGGGCTACGATTGTATCATTCGTTATATCCAAACACCCTTCGATTAGCATTATCATTTGCTAAACGGCTTGTTACTGTATTATATTCTTTAGCAGGTGAATAAGCATATGAATCTAATTCGCCGTTTTCATTAACATATGAATTATCTGGATCAGGTGTTAAGCCTTCTTGTAAATACTTTTCAGAATTAGCTGAAAGTTTAGTGAATTTTGAAAAATCTAAATGATCATATAATCAAGCATACTTGTGTGCATTAGAAACAAACTTTGTTTTCATATTAGGATATTCTTTTTTACCTTGTTCATTTAGAAAATTAACAACATTATCTGTATCAAATAGTCTTTTAAATTTATCTCATAATTTAGCGTGATATCCACTTTTATCAACCATTGCGATATATTTATCAATTTCCTCAGGTTTTATATTTGGATCTAATAAATCTTTAACTAAACTTTGATAGTCGCCACGTTTTAAATTTCCACGTACTAAATCTGCAGATTTATGTCGTAACTCATCTGTTACAAAAACTTTTTTAATCTTCCCAACACTTATATTTGTATAAGGATTAAGATTTGATAATCCATTATCTTGATCATATTTAAAAGTTTCACGAGGGGGAGGAACTTCGACTTCCGCGTCCACTAAAACACCATTCAATTCAATTTTTTTAATAGTACTTTGGTTTGGAACTTGTTGTGGCTGTGGTTGCGGATCTGGTTCTGGTTTTGGTTCTTCTTTTGGAGGTGGAGGGCTGGGTGGTAATAATTCTTCTTTTGGTTTTGTTTCAATAGGAGGCGCTGGTTGAGGAATAGGCTCAGGTTTTGGTTCAGGAACTGGTTCTGGTTTAATCTCTGGTTTTTTTAACTCTTCTTTTTTTGGAGGTGTTGGGATGGGATCTGGAAATGGAGTTGGTTGAGGTTTAGGTTTTGGTTGAGGTTTAGGTTTGGGAATTTCTTTTAAGTTACTATCTTTAATTGATGGTCTTGCTTTTTGGTAATCTAAATTGTCTTTATTAATAAAATTTTCTTTTTGATCAATAGAAGCAATACCAAAACTTGAGGGACTTTTTTGACTTGTACCATAAAAAATTCCTCCTAATAAGATTGAACTCACAGCAACTGCACCAATTGTAATCGTTAATAATTTTGTTTTACGTTTAATAAATTTCATATACCAACAATCCTTTCAATTAAAGAGAATTTATTTTAATTATTATTAAATTTGAATTCATCAGGAATTTTATCGAATCCATCAGGAAACAATGCTGTTTTAATGTTGTTATTTTGATATATATCTTTCATTGCTTCTCGGTATGATTTCTTTTCAGTTTGATCTTTTCCACCACCATAAATCAAATCATATTGTGGTAAGTTATAACTACCATATAATCCATGATAATCATAACCTTCAGATCGAAAAGCAGCAGCTAGACCTGTTTTTGATGAATCATACTTAGCATGATAGATACCAACCAATTCGTTTTTTTGATTGCGTACACTTGTTCCAGAAGCGCCACCTGCTGGTGCAAAATGTTTGGGCAAATACTCTAGTCCCATATTAATATATTTTTTATTATCACTAGATGTGTATAAATTATTCCCAATTTGGGGAACTGCAATAAATGCGTCAACTATTCCAGGTTTTTCAATAAAACTACGGAATCCAATTGCATAAGATAAATAATTACCTCGTTCTGTACGTTCTGGTGGAAAAGCAGGCTGACCACCTTCTTGTTGAGTTAAATTATTAAAAAATCGATAATCAGAATTTGTTCATAAACTAAAATTATCGCGAGTACGATATTTTAATTGATCGTCATCAACATAAGCTTTAAAAAAGAAGTCTTCTGTTGAATTAGGCCAACCTAATGCAAATAATTCATCGTATTTTTTAAATCATGTTTTAGCATCTTCTTGTCTATATTTTAAAGGAACATCAATTTTAGAATAATCATTTAAATATGATTTAGATAAAAATTTAATCTGGTTATTTTTATTATTAGCATAATTACTTGTAATGACTTTAGCCAATTCTTGAGAATTGTAAGTATTATATTTTGTTACTAACCCATTATTCTCACCTAAAAAGTTTTTTCAAACATTAACTAATTCTAATTTTTCAAAATCTAATTCAAAAACAGCAAAATCTGTAAAATTACCAACATCTTTATATTTTTCTTTTTGTGAATTAATTAAATATTCAGCTGGTTTTGTTTTTAAAAAATCACGTCCATCGAAAATTTTTTTAAGTCCATGGTTTAAAAGATTTTTACCATGTTCTTTACTTCTAAAACCAAAACTATAGATATTTTCATCTAAATTACTTAATCTAAAAGTAGTTTTAATTTGCGCAGAATCCATCAATCGCATCAAATTGATTGATGAAGTATTTTCATTTATAGCATCTGCAACATGTAAATTTGTAGCAAAATATCATTTTGTAGGATATTTATTATCGCTTGTTTTTTGATAATCTAAAATTCATGTTGTGCCTGCAGTTTTATTATAAGTATTGTTCTTGTGCGGATCATTATTTAAAATTCCTAAACTAAATGTTTGCATTGCTTCTTGGCGATATTTTTCATTTGGTAATGTTCGTGGTAAACCACCAATTTGTCATTGGTTACGTCCAATTGCATCAACTCATGATGGCCCTTTTGGTGTATCTTTACCTGCTAATGCTAAACCATTGATTTTACCATCACTTTCGTAAACAGGTAATGTAAAACCCTTATAAGCAGCAGATTCATAAGAATCTTGACCTACACTTTTTGCTTTTTCGTCAAAATACTTAATATCACTAATAGTTGCATTTAAATCAGGGCGCAACTCTTTTCAATTTTTATCATTATTTTGGCGCTTTAAAATTTGAAGATATCCTTTATTATCAATTTCATAACGTTGCAATTGAGTTTTTGAAAAATAATCATCTTGATTTTTAGGTTTTAAACGCTCTGTGCCAATTCCTGGAATTGTTCCATTTTCATCAACACCATAGGGATTAGATTTGAAACCAGATACCTCTAAAAGTTTATAGTAAACTTGATTATTTTTTTTATCAGTTAACATTAATGATAATTTTAAAGTACCACTTTTATTTGCCGAACCAAAATCACCATTAGGATATAAAAAATTAATAATTTTAATATCTAATTCATTTTGATATTTGTGTTGTTGAATTTCAATACCTTGATAATAATTTTTATAAATTTGTGATGGTAATAATTGGTCATAATTTTGATTAGGAAAAGCTGCTAGTTTAAAATCAAATGTATCTTTTAACCTGATATTATTAACAATTTTTTTAAAATCTTCGTTTGCTTGACTTAAATCATTAACGATTTTATCTTTTTCATGAACAAATTTAAAACCTTTAATTTCATAAGTATACTCTTGAATTTCATTCCCTTTTTTTAAAGTGTATTTGACAATTAATACACTTTGATCTTTGTGACTAACACAAACGTCTTTAACACTAAAAACAACATCATTTGGTAAATTTAGTGGTTTTTTAATTTCATCTTTTTGCACACTTGATGCTTTAGTATTAGCTTTGTTATTAAAATACTCTAATTTTAAATTTGAAGCAATCTTATCTAAAGATGATGATTTTTTAACTTTAGTTTTATTTGTACATGAGGCAATAACAATAGGAGTTAAAATTGTAATTGGTAATATTAAAGCGAGAGTAGTTAACTTATTTTTTTTCATACATTTTTGTCCAAAATTTTTAAATAAAGATTAAATATCTATTAGTCCAGCGTCAGTTGTTGACTCAACACTATATCCCGCATTTCTTAGTTGATTTGCAAGTGGTGAGTTGGTATTATTTACGACAATTGTTCGTTGTAAACTTTCAGCAAAATTAAACATTGCTGATAAGTTACTAATTCCATTTGCTGATAATTCCTGATCACCATCAATTTGGATTTTAGTTGTACCAGAACCATTACTGAAAGTAATTTTACTTTTTTCACCAGGTTCACCACTTACAATATGTTCGTTAAATCCGGCTTCATTTAAGTCTTCGATAGACATTTTATAAGTTGTGCTGTTATTGTAAAAATTAATTCTTCGTAATTTACGGTCTTTATTATTTGATGATTTTTGTTCATCTTTAAATATTAAACCTCGTAATGAGCGAATTTGAGGGACACGACTAAAATCTAAGCCTTGTGGATAACTGTTACCTGATTCTTTGTGATCAGGATCTAAACCAGGCCCAAAACTACCTTGAAAAATCGGTTCATTATTTCTCGTTCAATAAACCATTCGTAAACCGTCATTAATTTGTTTTAATTTTGATTTAATATCAGATGCATTGTTATTATAATCACTTTCATCAAAAGCTAATGTATCAAAAGTAATACGAGTAGCGATATCTGAACCTTGTTTATAATTAAATGAAACATTATAATCATTTGAATTAATTCATTCAACATGACGTAAGGCATTAGGATTAATTGATCAATCATCTAACAATGAATTTCCTAGTGTGAATAAACCTAATTCTTTAATTTTTTTATCCTTTAATGCGATTAATGAAGAAGTATTGTGCGAACCAGCGGAGAAAAACAATTCTAATAAAGGCAATTGATTTGGTAATGTTTTTAGAATATCAACAAATTTTTGACTTGAATCTGATTTCCCCATATTATGAATTCTATACCCTGTGATATTGATATTTTTTTCTTTTAAAGTTTGAATTAATTTTTTTGTTTTTTCATAACCTTGTGGATTATCAGCATCAATATCAATAACATATCCTTCATTTAAACGACCATCTTCAGTTTTTTCACGGGTTAATTTATTAACTGTAATTCCATCACCATCGCTAACGCCATATTGATGGAATTCTTGGGTTACATTTGTTTTCTTTCAACCAGGATAATTACCTTCAACTAAATTTCCAGGAGTACGTCCATACCAACTTTTATAACCGAAAACACGCCGATTTCAATTATCATTTTCCATTCGACTTGTTACCGAATTATAACCTTTGGCAGGTGAATATGCGTGAGAACTAATTTTTCCATTTTCATCAACATATGCATTATCAGGATCAGGTGTATAGCCTTCTTTTAAATAAGATTCTGATTCATTTGATAATTGTGTAAACTTTGTTAAGTCTAAATGTTGATAAAGCCATGCATATTTATGGTCTTTTGAAACAAATTTAGACTTCATTTCAGGATATTCTTTTTTACCTTGTTCAGTTAAAAAATTAACAACATTTTCAGATTCAAATAATCTTGAAAAACGATATCAAACTTTTGCATAATAACCGCTTTTATCGTTTTTTACATATTTTTCTATTTCCTCTGGTTTAAGAGTTAATAAATCATTAATTAAATGTTTGTAATCTCAACGTCCTAAATTTCCTTGGACCAATTTACCTGTTGCTTTTCGCAATTCATCGGTAACCTTTACGTTTTTAATTTTACCAACACTATCATTAATGTATGGATTAGGGTTAACCAGATTATTTTGTTTATCATATTCAGCAATATCACGAGGGGGAGGGACTTCAACTTCAGCTTCCACTCTTACACCATTAATTTCTATAATTCGTGAATTACTATTGTTTGGAACCTGTTGTGGCTGTGGTTGCGGATTTGGTTCTGGTTTTGGTTCTTCTTTTGGAGGCGGAGGGTTGGGTGGTAATAATTCTTCTTTTGGTTTTGTTTCAATAGGAGGGGCTGGTTGAGGAATAGGCTCAGGTTTTGGTTCTGGTTTAATTTCAGGTTTTTTAGGTTCTTCTGGTTTAATATCTGGTTTTTTTAGCTCTTCTTTTTTTGGAGGTGTTGGGATGGGATCTGGAAATGGAGTTGGTTGGGGTTTAGGTTTTGGTTGAGGTTTAGGTTTGGGAATTTCTTTTAAGTTACTATCTTTAATTGATGGTCTTGCTTTTTGGTAATCTAAATTGTCTTTATTAATAAAATTTTCTTTTTGATCAATAGAAGCAATACCAAAACTTGAGGGACTTTTTTGACTTGTACCATAAAAAATTCCTCCTAATAAGATTGAACTCACAGCAACTGCACCAATTGTAATCGTTAATAATTTTGTTTTACGTTTAATAAATTTCATTTTTATTATTTAAACCTAACCTTTATTTACTTTGATTGTTATTAAATTTAAACTTTTCATCATATTGGTCAAAACCATTTGGAAATAATGCTGTTTTAATATTGTTATTATTTTTATATATTTCTTTCATTTTTTCACGATATGATTGACCTGTAGCTTGATCTTTTCCACCGCCATAAATTAAGTCATATTGTGGTAATTCTTTGTATTTATCACCATATAAGCCTTTATAATCATATCCTTCAGAACGAAAAGCAGTTGCTAAGCCGGTGCTAGCAAATTCATTACTTACATGATAAATTCCTACAATTTCATTGTTTTGGTTTCGCACACTTGAACCAGATGCACCTCCTGCTGGAGCATAATGTCTAGGCATATATTCCAAACCCATATTAATATATTTTTTTCCATCAAGAGATTTATATAAATCATTGCCAGTATGAGGAGCAGAAATAAAGGCATCTAGAACACCAGGTTTATCGATAAAACTACGGTAACCAATCGCATAAGACAAGTAATTACCACGTTCAGTTCGTTCTGTTGGGAAAGCGGGTTGCCCACCTTCTTGCTCTGTTAGTTTGCCAAAAAAACGATAATCAGAATTTGTTCATAAACTAAAATTATCTGTTGTACGATATTTAGTTTGATCATCATCCACATAACGTTCAAAAAAACCATCTCTAGTTGAATTAGGTCATCCAAGAGCAAATAATTCATCTTTTCCTTCGAATTTATATGATGTAGATCTTAGAGGAACATCAATTTTAGAATAATCATTTAAATATGATTTGGATAAGAATTTAATTTGTTTATCACTATGGTTTGCATAATCACTTGTAATAATTTTTGCAAGATCTTGTGCAGAAGAATGATCATATTTAGTAATTACACCGCCATTTGAGTTAAGTTGATTGTTTCAAACATTAAGTAATTTTAATTGTTCGAAATCTAATTCAAAAACTGCAAAATCAACAAAACTACCTGCATCTTTGTATTTTTCTTTTTGTTGTTCTGTTAAGTATTCTGTAGGTTTAGTTTTTAAGAAATCTCGACCATCATATATTTTTTTAAGACCATGATTTAATAAAAATTCGTTATTTTTACTTGCAAAACCAAAACGATAAATATTTTCATCTAAATTACTTAAACGTAAAGTTGTTTTAGTTTTAACACTATCCATTAATTTCATTAAATCAATAGAAGTTGTTTTATCTGTAATAGTATCTGCAACATGTAAATTAGTTGCAAAATATCATTTTGTAGGATATTTATTATCATTTGTTTTTTGATAATCTAAGATTCATGTTGTTCCTGAAGATTTATCTCAAGTATCTTTTTTTCCATCTTTTAAAGTTAAAGAACTAATCCCTAATGTTTGTAAAGCTTCATCACGATATTTTTCGTTTGGTAAAGTTCGTGGTAAACCAGTGGTTTTTCATTCGTCACGACCTCTTGTATCAACTCATGAACGAGCTTGGCCGTAACTACTTTCATTAATTGATAAACCTTTAAAATCACCATTTTTATCATACACTGGGAGTGTAAAACCTTTATAAGCAGCAGACGCATAAGCATCTTGACTTACACCTTTAGCTTTTTCATCAAATTCTTTAATTTTTTGTTCATTATCACCAAGTTCAGGACGCACTTGTTGTCAAGTTTTACCCATATGTTGGCCTTTTAAACCATTTAAATAAGCTTGATTATCAATTTCATATCTTTCTAATTGAGTTTTATTAAAATAATTATTTTCATCAACTTTAGGTTTAACAAGATCAGCACCACCACCTGGAATTGAACCATTTTCATCTAAACCCATTGCATTAGTTTTAAAACCATACGCAATTATTGATTTAATGAAAACTTGTTTTGTTTTTTTATCAGTTACTAATAGTGACATTTTTAAATTACCTTCACGATTAGCAGAACCAAAATTTTCGTTTGGATAACTAACATCTATAACTTCAATACCTAAACGATCTTGGTTAGTATTAATTCTAGTTTCTACACCTTGTGCAAAATTGTTAACAATTTGTGAGGGTAATAATTTATCGTATTCACCAAAATTTGAGTTAAAAAGACCTTTTAGTTTAAAATCAAATGTATCTTTTAATTTAATGTTATCAAAAATCGTTTTAAAATCATGATCCATGTCATTTATATTAGCGATATTTTGATCTTTACGAATTTTTTTAAATCCATTAATTTCTTTTTTAAATTCTTTAGTTATGTTTCCCTTTTTAAGGGTGTATTTAACTATTAGTGTACTTTCATCATCTACTTTAGGACTAATTTCTTTAACGCTAAAAACAACACCAGACGGCAAATTTAAAGGCTTTATTTCTTCCTTTATTGCTGCTGATGTTTCTATATCTTTGTTTTGGGGATATTCTAATTGTAAATTACTATTTATAGTAGTTAATTCATCTTGTTTTTGATCTACTTCTTTTTCCTTTTTTGTTGTACTACATGCTGTAGCCATGATCGCGACAATAGGAATAGGTGATAAACTTAAAGTAATTAATTTCAACTTTTTCATAAATTTTTCCTAACTAATAATGCTTTTTGCATCATTGAATATGAAGTGTAAATACTCAAATTTATAGTCAACTTGAATGTTTTTTAATTATAAAGCAAAAAAAAAAAAAAAAGAACAATTTTTTAAAAAAATAAATTGGTTTTTACAAAAATAAAATAAATATTTATGTAAATTTATTGTGTAAATTATTTGTTTTTTATCAATACTTTTTTCTTTAATTTTTGAGCATAAGCGAAAGCAATATATTCATTCTCATTCATTTTATGGATTTTAGCTTTATAAACATTATTGATTTTTATAAAAGCAATAATTAAATTTAATAACATATTAATGCCATGACATATTAAAACAGGAAGTGTAAGCGCGTATAAAGATAAGCCATAATCCTGATTATGAATATAAATGATAATTGTTAGAATAGCACTTAAACTAAAACATAAACGTGCAATAAAACAAATAATAAACATACTAATTGTTAATGCAGCGGTGTTTTTAGTTTTAATAGTTAAAAATGTTTGTGGTAAGAAAGCAAACAATAAAATTAGGCTAGCACTTAATCCAATACTTATTTGAATTATTAATTCAATACTAATTGGCGACATTATAAATTATTTAAGACATATTTTTCATAATATGTCTTTTCATCTATTAAATATAATTTAGCTTTTTTAATGTTTTTAACTTTATAAATTAAAATAACTAGACCTAAAATTCCTACTATGGTGTTTGCAAGACACAATGGTAAAGCAGTAGGAATACCATTGTGTCTGTTAAAAATCATTACTAATATACTGTATATTACAAATAGAAAACAAGCAATGTTTAAAGAAATTAAAAATGTTAATGAGATTCCGTCTGTTCGTTTTGTTTTGATAACTTTAATTACTTGGGGAATATATCCTATTACTAGAAAAATAGACCCAAAAATGCCAATTACTAAAATAATAACTGGTAATGAACTCATAATATAACTCCTTTATAAAAAATTAGAGTGGTTTTTTAAGAATTAGATTTCAAGGACGAGGAAATTGCAATGGAGTGATTTGTTTTTTTAAGTAAATACCAACTAAATGATGATAATCATTTTCTCAAAAATCTTTTAAAGCAATTCTTTCTAAATACAAAGTTTTTATAATATTTTTTGCTTTTAGTTCTTCTTGATAAAATTTTGTTGATTTTGGTTGAATTAAATAACCATTAACTTTAACAAATGCGGCTGAAATTTCTAAAATTTTATCTAATGACGCAACAGCTCTTGAAGTTGCGACATCAAAAGATTCACGCATCGATTGTGTTAAATCTTCAGCACGCATATTTCAAATTAAAACATCATTTAAACCTAATTCTTGAGTTAATATTTTAAGAAATTCACATCGTTTTTGATTAGCTTCTAATAATGTTAGATTTAAATTTTTAAAAATAATCTTTAAAACAACCCCTGGAATTCCAGAACCAGAACCAATATCAATTAATTTAAGATTAGTGTTTTGTGTAAAAAAATCTAGTTCTTTATAAGGCGCAAGTGAATCTAAAAAGAAATTTTGGTAAATCTTATCATCACTATCAAGTCTTGTCAAATTAAAAATTTGATTATATTTTTGAATAATTGTTTTATACTTTTCAAAAAGTAAAAAAGTTTGTTCATCAACTCAAGGAAAATATTTAGTTAAAACATTAAAAAAATCTTTTTTAGTCATTTTTAATTCTTTCTAAATAATATTTAATCATTGCAATGTCTGTTAAATTAACCCCACTAATCCGACTTGCTTGTTCAAGATCAAGAGGTTTAATCTTATTTAATTTATCAATTGTTTCTAAAGAAATATTCGGTACTTCTTTATAATCAACAATTGTATGAAGTTTAATATTATTTAAACGCTTTAATTGTTTTAAGTTTTCTTCTTGATTTTTAATATAACCTTCAAATTTAACTTGAATTTGTACCTTATTAATAATTTGCTCATCTTCAATTTTTATAGGACAATAAATTAATAAATCATTTAATTTAATTTCAGGACGTTTTAAATAATCAATTAAATAACTATTTGTCTTTAGAGTTGTAAATTTTAAGTCATCAATTTGGCCAACAGTTGTTGTTTTTAATCAGTTTAAGATTTCTTTAATTTGTTTTAAATTATTTAAATATTGGTCATATACTTCAGATTTTAATAAACCAATTTCAAAACCAATTTTCATTAATCGATCATCAGCATTATCATTTCTTAATGCTAACCGGTGTTCAGCACGGCTTGTTAGTAAACGATATGGTTCGACAACGCCCTTAGTAACAATATCATCAATCATAACACCAATATATGCTTGATCACGACCTAAAATAACAGGTTCTTTATTTTGATATTTTTGATTAACATTAATTGCTGCCATCAATCCTTGTGCTGCGGCTTCTTCATATCCACTAGTTCCATTGATTTGACCAGCAAAAAATAAATTTTTTACTAATTTCGATTCTAAACTAGGATATAGTTGGGTCGGATCAATAGCATCATATTCAATAGCATAAGCGTATTTTAAAATTTTACAACTTTCTAATCCTGGTAAACTACGGATCATTTTTTCTTGAACATCGATTGGCATTGAAGTAGAAAAACCCCCTAAGTACATTGAATCTAATTCATAAGATTCTGGTTCAACAAAAATTTGGTGACGCGGTTTTTCACTAAATTTAACAATTTTATCTTCAATTGAAGGGCAATAACGGGGCCCAATTCCAGAAATCATACCCCCATACATTGCAGATTTATTTAAATTTTCTCGAATAATTTGGTGAGTTTGTTCGTTTGTATAAATAATATGACAAGGAAGTTGTTCGTCATAAGGTTTATAAACAGGGTGATAGTGACTAAAAGCAATTTTTTGATTTGTGCCAGGTTCAAGAATCATGTTTGTAAAATCAATCGAATCTTTTTTAATTCTTGCAGGAGTCCCTGTTTTTAAACGAATTAACTTAAATCCTAATTTTACTAATGCATCACTTAAAAATTTTGCATTTTTTGTACCATCTGCTCCTTCATCAACACAAACTGAACCTCGATGAGTAATTGATTTTAAATAAGTTCCTGTTGTAATAATCACATAATTAGCATAAATGATTTTTTGATCACTTAAAATAACACCTTTAATAATGTTATTTTCTACTAATAGATCACTAACTTCAGCAATAATTAAATCCAAATTCTTTTGTTGTTTAATTTGTTGTTTAAATCATCGTTGGTAAGCAATTTTATCAATTTGTGCACGAATCGCTCAAACACCAGGTCCTTTTGATGAATTTAAGATTTTCATTTGCATTGTTGTAGCATCAGCTGCCTTACCTTGAATACCACCAAGGGCATCAATTTCACGTGTAACAATTCCTTTAGCCGGTCCTCCTATTGAAGGATTGCATGGCATCATACCAATCCCTTTTTCATCTAATGTAATTAATGCTGTTTGTAAATTAAGATTAGAAGTTGCAAAAGCTGCTTCTAATCCTGCGTGTCCAGCACCAATGACAATTACATCATATTTTTTCACGTTTAACCACCTAAACTATTACTACTTAAAAATTATAACAAGATTAAAGAAGAGAAATTTTTTAACAACTTAATTTATTGATTAGTTTTAATTTTTCATTCACCATTTTTTGATGATCCCACAAATTCAACATATCCATCATGTACTAATTTAGCTAGATCACGTTCAATAGTATTAATTGAAACAAAAAATACTTTTGTTAATTCATAAGCTGTTGTTTTTGGATTTTGTTCGATAAATTCCACGATTTTTTGTCGTCTTTGGCTAGGGGATATTTTTTGATTTTCATTTTTTGATATATTTTGCTCTTGATAATTTAAATTTTTTAAAACAACAAAGAAAGCAGATTCGGTTGAATGAAACTCCGGTTTTAAATCTTCTCGATAATTTTCTTTAGATGCATAAATTTCTAAAATATTTTTTAAACCAGAACCTCTTCTTTCCATTAAATTCATTCGTGCAAATAAATCAGCTAAAATAGGATTACGGCGAATTGATCATACATTATAAGGGTCAATATTTTGGACAAAATTCCCATCAAACATACCACCAGGAGAATATACTTCTAATCTATCATCATACATGTCAATATGGACTTCGCTACCAATAATTGAATAATCTCGATGAATTAAAGCATTAACTATTACTTCTTGCACTGCTTTTATAGGATATTCAGGATATTGAATACGATATAAAACTCCTTTTTTTCACATGTTTTTACTATTTCTTTTAATAAAATTTATACTTGAATTTAAAAGAAATAGTAAATTCCCTTCAAATTCTGCATCATCTAATGCTTAAATTAAACCATTTGTTTTAGTCTTTCCATTTCAACGAGTACAAAAAACTCGTGATTGATAAACTTGATATCCATCAGCAAATAAAGCTCCAGCATTTGTTAAGTAATTATTGTTATCAATTAATTCAAAGGATTTTAAAAATTTATCCTCCCATAAATTTTCTGTATGTTTTTGATATTCATTTTTTAACATCAAAAAACTAACATCTTTTAGTAATTTATTCGAAACTAATGAATCATAGGTGCAATTTTGACTTCTTAAACATCAATTTAATAAATCATTACGTGAAGCAATTACACTTTGATTACCAACTCTTTTATATGGAGTTTTTGAACCATTATCAACTAGGAAATATGGTGGATTTCTTCCTGGGAAAATTGTTAGTATTAGAATAATTTTGCTTTCATATTCATTAATTTCAATATCAAATTCTGGAATATTATCAATTTTTGTTTTAATAGTTTCACTAATAAATTCAGAATCATTTAAATAATTTTCTAATCCTAAAACATCATTGTTTTCATTTACACCAAATATTAATTTGCCACCTTGACCATTAGCAAACGCACAAACACTTTTTAGTCATGATTTTATTTTCTTCTTTTCTAATTTTTCTTTCTTATCATAAAAATTAGTTTCACCTAAATATTGTTTTAAATTCAACACCAAAATCTCCTTGTATTATTTACAAGTCATTATACTACTAATATTGTTATTAAAATTTTGGATAAATACTAAATTATTGTGACTAATAAAATTTAAACTATTAGTTTTTTAGTAATTTTTAATAAAGAGTCATTTAAAATTTTTTCAATTTTATTAGCTTTTGTAGACAAATTTAGTAGTGGTTCGACAATTTTAGAAAATTCTTCTTGAATTTCCATATTAGGTAGATTAATTTTAATTTCTTTTAATGAATATTCTCGTACAGCAGGTCTAGAAGAACCAACTTGTGATTTAAGTCTATTTATTTCTTGTTCTTTCTTAAGAATGTAGTAAACAAATTTATTATTAAATTTAAAATCAATATATTTATTTTTTATTAGTATAAAACAAACGTTAGTTATAGAAAATTTTCCATTTTGTAAAAATACAGTTCCAGCATAAGCTCCATCAGCACTTATTGTAATAAATTCGCCATCATACATATAAGAATTAATATAGCCAAAAATTCCATTATTTTTTGTGTTTGATGAAATGACGGGATATGGTCCTATATTGTTATCTATATATTTAGAATTAATTATTTGTCCTCTATTTATTGTGAATAGATCTCCTAAGATATATTTTTTAAAATTTGAATCTTTTAAATCAGAATATAAGAAATCAAAATATTTGTTAACCAATGATTCTATTTTAATTTTCACATTTTTGATATTGTTTATGACTTTTTCTATTGGTTCAATAATGGAAATTATTTCATTTTGTTCTTCTATCGAGGGTA